>ENA-OQCE01000301-OQCE01000301.1-human-gut-metagenome-genome-assembly--contig:-NODE-301-length-24115-cov-7.162790_pt1 | contig 24115 bp, 32 predicted proteins | sample MGYA00242495_ERZ504572 | MGnify/ENA primary metagenome ERZ504572 (study PRJEB26092, sample SAMD00036228) | human gut metagenome | host: Homo sapiens | study: EMG produced TPA metagenomics assembly of... | reverse complement strand
AAAAAGTTTCCAAGATCTGTATGCCGCAAAATGTACTCACCTATCAGGAAAAATCAGATCGTTCTTTGTTATATCAGACAGTTTTCGATTTTCAAAATATAACCCAGGTAAGAACTGCGAAAGAAGACTTTATCCGTCTGGAGACAGCTCCACTGATGTATCTTTTTGAATTAGAAAAAGCAGAATTGTGGACTCGGAACAGCACGGAAGAACCCTGGACGCTGGAACGGAAAATCACAACGCCTGGAAACCCAGATTTTTATCTTCCTTATAGCCAGTTTTCTTCTGATAAAAAATATTTTCGAATTCTGGCATCTTTTTCCTGGAGCCCGAGCCCTGCTGAGGAAAGCGAAGTTTCTTCGCCAGAATATCATTGCATTTATACCTCTGTGTATCCGGTATATCAGATTCCGGTGAAAGTACTCGTTTTGATATGCGGAGGCGCAGCTTTCTTCTTTCTCTACCGGAGACACAAAAAAAATCATATCTCCCAAAAAGATGTTCCGTAAGCTGCGCCTTTTCAACATGTTTTCGTCACTGTTCAGAGCCAACTTCCAAAATGCTACGCATCTCATCGGTGTGGCTTTATCTGCTTTTCATCGCATCCCGAATCCGCTCCAGTGCCTCGGTCAGGGTTGCGCGCGGGCAGGCGATGTTGATCCGCTGGAAGCCGCGACCGCAGTCTCCGAAGATCTTGCCGCTGTCGAGCCACAGCTTCGCCTTGTTGATAATCAGGTCTTCCAGTTCATCAACGGATAGCCCCGTCTCGCGAAAATCGAGCCATACGAGATATGTTCCCTCCAGGTCGATCATCTTCACGCCCGGAAGCTGCTCCTCACATACTGCCTTGTAAATTCTGCATTTGCCTTCACATAGGAAAGCATTGCCTCATACCACTCCTCGCCCTTATTATATGCCGTCTCGCATGCCACCAGACCCATCACACCAAGCTGGCTCGTTCCGGCTGCATCGAGCTGTTTCCGGAATTTCGCACGGAGTTCCGGGTTGGCGATAAAGATGTTTGACATCATCATACTTGCCAGATTGAATGTCTTACTCGGCGCGGTGCAGGTGATCGTGATGTCCTCGTACTCTTTTTTGATCGCAGTAAACACCTGATGCTCGCCTTTAAAAATGAAATCTCCATGGATCTCATCACTTACAACGGTCACGCCGTACTGCACGCAGAGATCGCCGATCGCCGTCAGCTCCTCTTTCGTCCAGACTCTTCCGACCGGGTTGTGCGGATTGCAGAGGAAAAAGAGCTTCACGTTTTCAGCTTTCAGCTTCTCCTCGAAATCCGCCACATCCATGTGATAGCGGTTATCATCGCCGAGCACCAGCGTGCTGCTGACAACTCTTCTGCCGTTATCCGCAATGACTTCCGAAAATGGATAGTAAACCGGTGACTGGATCAGCACGGCATCCCCAGGCGCGGTGTAAGCTTTGACTGCCATCGCAAGTGCAAACACAACGCCTGGCGTTTTGATCAGCCATTCTTCTTTCGGCTCCCAGTTGTGATGGCGTTTCATCCACCCCGCAACTGCCTCAAAATATGGAGTCTGCGCATCGCTGTAGCCGTAAATGCCCATTTTTACACGCTCCACCAGCGCATCCTCGATGTAGGAGGATGTCTCAAAGTCCATGTCCGCCACCCACAGCGGCAGCACGTCGGCTGGCATACCGCGTTTTACTGCGAAGTCATATTTTAAACAGTCTGTATTTTTTCGGTTGATGATTCTGTCAAAATCAAGATTTCTTTCCGTCATTTTTCTCTTCCTCAATTTCTGCAAAAACCTTCTCAAGCTCGCCGATCAGGTCCTCAATATTTTCAATTCCGACGGAAAAGCGAAGGGTGCTCTCCGTAATTCCGTTCCGCTCACGGATTTCCTTCGGCACATCGGCATGTGTCTGCGTCGTCGGATACGTAACGAGTGTCTCCACGCCGCCGAGGCTCTCTGCGAAACGGATCATTCTTACCTTTTCCAGAATGGCAAGGGCAAACTCTTTGCTCTCGAGCTGGATTGTCAGCATGGCACCGAAGCCTCTTGCCTGTTTTTTCATAATCTCATGGCCCGGATGATCCGGCAGTCCCGGATAGATTACTTTCGTAACCGCCTTCTGTTTCTGCAGCCATGCAGCAATCTGTTCTGCATTCTCCTGAGATCTTTCCATGCGGATGCCTAAAGTTTTCATGCCGCGCAGCACCAGCCAGCAGTCAAACGGAGCAAGACCTGCACCTGTTGTCTTAATCAGGAAACGCAGTTTTTCCTGAATGTCTTCACGGTTTGTCACGATAAAGCCTGCCAGCGTATCGTTGTGGCCGCTTAAGTATTTCGTGCCGCTGTGGATGACAACATCCGCGCCGAGATCGAGCGGGTTCTGGAAGTACGGGGACATGAAGGTGTTGTCCACGATCAGAATCAGGTTGTGGCGTTTTGCAATATCCGCCATCTTTCGGATGTCGGTTACGTTCATCATCGGGTTCGTCGGAGTTTCGATGTAGATTGCTTTTGTATTTTCTTTCACATAGCTCTCCACATCATCACGGCAGCAGTCGATGCTGGAAAACTCGACGCCGTTTTTCTCGTTGACGTTGTGGAACAGACGAATGCTACCGCCGTACAGATCGGAGTCCGCAATGATGTGGTCGCCCTGGCGGAACATTTCCATCAGAAGTGAGATCGCTGCCATGCCGGAGCTTAATGCAAACGCATCAATTCCGTTTTCCAGTGCAGCCACCATCTTCTCCAGATGCTCTCTGGTCGGGTTCTGCAGTCTGCTGTAATCAAATCCGGTGCTCTGTCCTACGCCCGGATGCGCATACGTTGCGGTCTGATAAATCGGGTAGCTGAGTGCGCCGTAGTGGCTACACTGTCCCTCGTCTTCTTCTAAATGGATACATTTTGTGTCAATTCCTCTTGCCATATGAATAATCTCCTGTTATTTCGTAATTTTTCTTTCTATACTAATCTGATAGGTTTTGTAACGTAACCTATCATAACAGAAAATGCGGAGTTTGTATATTCCCTTTTTTCTTTGACTTGTTATAAGTTTTTCCTATAACTATCATAAAAAAACGCCGCCAGAAGATTTTTCTCCCGGCGGCCGCCTCTTGCATCTATATTTTAAATAAGTTCCGCACAGATCGGATAATGATCAGAAAGGCACACACCGTCCTTCTGCTCCGTCCATTTTTCCACCTTTTTCAGTTCCCAGTCCCCTTTGAGAATGATGTAGTCAATCGAGCACTGCGGATCGTTCGGATCATCGCGATGATAGTTGTGGAAGGTAATGCCGATTCCTTCCGTCGCATTCACAAGACCGGCAGTTTCCCTCAGCGGTTTCATCTCTTCGCTGTCCGGCTCGGCATTGAAGTCGCCGCTAAGAATCACCGGCACATCGGCAAATGCTTTCTCTGCTCCCAGATGTGCGAGAATCTGCTCCAGGCCAAGCTTTCTCGCCTCGGCGCACTCGTGATCCAGATGGGTGTTGATGACGCGGAACACTTTTCCGGTCTCCATATCCTCAAATACCACATCCGTCGCAGTACGCGGGCACATACTCTGTACCGGATAGCGGGATCCAGGCACGTACGGTGTCGGTGACAGCCAGAAGGTTTCCAGGCTCACACTCTGAAAACGTTCTTTCCGATAGGCAATGATCATTGCCTCACCGGTCAGATCCTTTTCTCTTCCACATCCGGCAATGTAATATTCCGTCAGATTTTCCTTCAGCCAGGCAGCCACATGCGGCAGTACCTCCTGAAAACCGATGATATCCGGCTTTTCCTGTCTGATTTTTTCCAGAATCAGCGGTCTGCGGTAGATAAAATTATTGGCTCCATCCTGGCCAAAATCACAGCGAATATTAAATGTTACATATTTCATCGTAAAATCCCTCTTTTCATTTGTTTTCCTAACCCTTATTTTTGCTGGAAAGCGCTGTGCTTTCTCTTCTTTTTCTTCGTATTCACACGGCGCAGACACGCATAGCGCAGCTTCAGCCGCATTTTCCAGCTGCAGCCCGGTACCGGCTCCATCAGCTTTTCCAGAAAATGGTTCAGCGTACGTTCCTCATAAGGAGACAGCAGACTCTCGCCGTAGATATGTTTCTCGATCAGATGGCAGACACGCGTATATTCGCCTGGTTCGACCGCCGGAAATCTGCGGGCGAGTTCTGCATCGGTTGCTGCTGTTTCCCAGCCAAGACCGGCATCTATGCCCCACAGACAAAGATACTGGTAAATTCTTGCTTCCGTTCTCCGGATCCGCCTGCCCGGCCGCTCCTTCTGCTGTTTCTTTGCCGCCGGTCCAAGGCAGATGATCCGCGCCGCCTCCGCCGCAATCACAAGCAGCGTCAGCAGAATCAGAAGCACGCCAAGCAGCCCGAGAAGAAACAGCGAAACACTGCGCAGTACCGGAAGAACGGCTTCGCCTGCCTTGCTCTTTCGGTTTTCCACACCGGTAATCTGCTCCGCCGACAGCGAATTGTTCTCCAGCACCACATTCTTCTGGACAGAATCTGGACTTCCGACCATTTTCTGAAGAGATGCAACATTATACAGGAACAGTTTGTTTTTTAGGTATTTTCTTTCACTTGTTTTTCTGTTGCTCCTTCCTCCATTTTTTGCTCTGCCTTAACTTCTAAAGACCATCCCAGAAAAACGCAAGTATTTTTAGTATTCCAGATACGCCCCTTTCATCGGGCTTGCTGCGTGGAGGCTGAAAAGACGGAGTACGCCTTTTTTGTATTTCGGCTCGCGCGGTTTCCAGTTCCGGCGGCGTTCTTTTAAGATCGCATCAATTTCTTCCATGGACTTGCGTTCTCCTGCGATTCCGATGATGTTAAGTTTTCGTTCCTTCACATCAATCTCAATCAAATCCCCTTCCTCGACGAGTGCGATCGGGCCGCCGTCTACAGCTTCGGGACTGCAGTGGCCGATGACCGGGCCGGTGGAGGCGCCGGAGAAACGGCCGTCGGTGATAAGCGCGATGCTCTTTCCAAGCTCTTTGTCGCTGCTGATTGCCTCGGAAGTATAGAACATCTCCGGCATACCGCTGCCTTTCGGGCCTTCGTAGCGGATGAAGACGGCGTCGCCTTTCTGAACCTTATGTTTCAGCACGGCATCGAGGCACTCCTCCTCGCTGTCGAACGGTCGGGCACGGAGGACGGCGTGGAACATTTCTTTCGGGCAGGCCGTGTGCTTGATGACGGCTCCCTCCGGCGCAAGGTTTCCGCGCAGAACAGCGATGCTGCCGTCCGTTCCGATCGCCTTGTCATACGGGCGGATAATATCTTCTTTTGTAATCGAAGTTCCATACCGCTCATTAAATTTTGCGAGCCATCCGCTGCACTTCTCATAAAATCCATTTTCACGAAGCTCCGCCAGATTTTCACCCAGTGTCTTTCCGGTCACTGTCATCACATCGAGATGCAGATGATCTTTGATTTCTTCCATAATCGCCGGAACGCCGCCCGCATAATAGAAGCACTCTGCCGGCCATCTTCCCGCCGGGCGGACATCGAGCAGATACCGCGCGTTGCGGTGCAGACGATCGAATGTGTCGCCGGTAATCTCGATGCCGAACTCATGCGCAATGGCCGGGATGTGCAGCAGGCAGTTTGTGCTTCCCGAAATTGCCGCGTGGACAAGAATCGCATTCTCAAAACTCTCTTTCGTCACAAGATCGCTTGGCCGCATATGCTCCATCTGTGCCAGTTTTACCGCCTGGCTGCCTGCCTCCTGTGCATATGCCAGAAGATCCGGCTTGTCGCCGGCATCAGAGCGCTTCCAGGCAGGGCGAGGCCGAGTGCCTCCGCCATGATCTGCATCGTGGATGCCGTTCCGATAAACGAACAGGCACCGCAGCTCGGGCAGGCATTGCATTTCGCCCAGTCGAGCTTCTCCTCGTCGATCTCACCGCGCTCAAATTTTGCGCTGTACATGCCAAGCTGCTCCAGTGTCAGCATCTCCGGTCCCGCATTCATCGTTCCGCCCGGCACAACAACCGCCGGAATATCGACACGCGCAAGGCCGATCAGATTGCCCGGCATACCCTTGTCGCAGCTCGACAGATAGACGCCGCCGTCAAACGGTGTCGCATTCGCGTGGATCTCGATCATATTGGCGATCATCTCGCGGCTCGCAAGACTGTAGTTGATGCCGTCCGTTCCCTGGCTCTCGCCGTCACAGATGTCGGTGCAGAAATACCGCGCCCCGAAGCCCCCCGCTTCCGCAACGCCTTTCCGCACTTCCTCGACCAGCAGATTTAAGTGGCCGCTTCCCGGGTGGCTGTCCCCGTACGTACTCTCCACCATAATCTGCGGTTTTTCAAGATCCTCTTTTTTCCATCCTGTTCCAATCCGGAGCGGATCCATCTCCGGTGCAAGTTTCCGCATTTCCTGACTCTTCAGCATTTCCTTCTCCTCCCGCTGTTTTTTAGGTATTAAAAATACTCTTTCTGCTTTTCACTATAGCAATCCCTGTATTTGATTGCAAGACAAAAAAGCTGCAGTCTGCAGGGATTCCCCACTGACCGCAGCCTCTCTGAACAGCTCACAGATTTCTCTGTTTTCTGTTTGCCTGCTTCCGCAGATAATTTCCAATGCTTGTAAAACTAAGCAGCGTCACAATCAGAAAAACACCCGGGATCAGAATGATCCACCATGCCTTTGTCATCAGCGCTTTTTCCGAGAGTGACAGCATGCTGCCCCAGGAAATCACCTCCAGTGGAAGACCGATTCCCATAAAACTCAGTGTGGATTCTGCTACAATCGCACTTCGGATGTTCATAACCACCATAAACATAATAGACGAAAAAAAAGTTCGGTGCCAGATGGTGCCATAAAATATAGAAAAAGCTGCCTCCCATACAGCGCGACGCAATCACGTATTCACTGTTCCGGATCTGCCGTACTTCGGTCCGCACAACCTTTGTAATGCTTGTCCAGCTTGTCATTCCGATCACGGCAGAAATCGTAATCACATTGGATTTTCCCGCAGCGGCCAGAAGAAAAATGACAAGAAGAAGATTCGGCACCGACAAAAAGATCTCGGTCAGCCGCATCAGAAGTGCGTCCAGCCACGCCGGTGCACATCCGCTGACTGCGCCGAAGAGAACGGCAATCACAGTGGAAATCAGCGTAGAAAGCAGACCGATCGCCAACGATATTCTGCCGCCGTACCAGATCATCGAGAAAATATCTCTTCCCATCGTATCGGTTCCAAACAGAAATTCCCGGCACGGCATAACGGAACAGTTTTTCAGATCCATATATGAGGGATCCTTCGTCATGATCTGCCGACAGAAAAGGCAGCCCAGCACAAGAAGACCCAGAAAAAGCTCTGCTGCCACCGGCCGGTCCTGATACCATTTTTCTTTTTTTCTGCTTCTGTTTTTCTGCAGGCCTCTCTCCTGCAAATTGAAATAATTGTGTTTTTTCTGTCACAGCATCATTACCTCCGATGTTTCTCCCGCATCCGCGGATCAATTCTCTCGTTGATGATCTGTGCCGCCATATTGCACAGAATCACAACGATTCCGGACATCAGGCAAAGCAGCATCAGAAGATTGTAATCTTTGTACCGTGCGCTCTCATACGCCAGCGTTCCGATACCGGGATACGAGAAAACCGTTTCTACAATATAGGTTCCCCCCAGCACATGCGGAACAGAAATGGCCATGATGCAAGATACGACGGAATCGTATTCCGCAGGCAATGCCGGAACAGAACCGTCTTTCGTTTCAGCCCCTTGGCTCTTGCCAGAAGCACATACTCTTCCCGCACTTCATCCAGAATTTTATTGCGGATCATGTATGCGTAATACCACAAATGACTCAGCACTACGACCGTCATCGGCAGGATCAGATGACAGACACGGTCAGAAAAATCTGCCTGTTTTCCAACAGAGTAGGCACCGGAACTCGGCAGCCATTTGAGCTGCATGGAAAAAACAAGAATCAGAAGCAGCGACAGCCAGAATTCCGGAATACATCCCGTGATGGTTCCCACCTTACAGATGATGCGGTCCAGCCATGTGTCTTCCTTCCATGCACAGAGAATTCCAAGAAGCAGCGCGAGGGTGAAAATCAGCAGAAACCCAATGCCGCCAAGCACCAGCGTATTTCCAATTCTTCCCTCGATCACGCGCGTTACATCCATTTTATATTTGTACGAAATTCCGAAATCCCCATGCAGCGCATTGCCTGCCCAGCGAATATACTGTACGGAAATGGGATCATTCAATCCCAATTTTTCTTCGGCCCACGCTCTTTCTTCGGGCGTCATTTTTTCCACGCGGTCTCCGTAATATGATACCAGCGGATCTCCCGGCGCAAGCCTTGAAATATAAAATACGAGCACAGACAGCAGCAGAACACTTGCCAGAAATGCCGCTGCCTTTTTCCCATAATAAAGTACTCTGTTCCGGCTTTTCATGTCGCATCGCCTCCCTCCATCAGCACAAAATGGTCTTTTTCCACTTCCTGTAGGGTTCCTTTCCGGGAGAATTCCATATTGGCAAAATCCGGAACGGCTCTCGCCCGTTCCCTTCGCGGATCCGGAATCGGAATGGCCGCGATCAGCGCTTTTGTATACGGATGCAGCGGATTTTGAAACACGGCTCCTGCCGGACCGGTTTCCACCAGCTTTCCATGATACATCACACCTACTCTGTCACACAAAAATTCGACCATATCCAGATCGTGTGCAATGAACAGGATCGAAAAGCCATGCTCCTTCTGCAAATGGCGGAACAGATTCACAATCTGCGCTGGATCGACGCGTCCAGCGATGCAATCGGCTCATCTGCTACCAGAAGCTCCGGCTCCATCGTCAGAGCCCGTGCAATCGCAACGCGCTGCCGCTGTCCGCCGGATAATTCTCCCGGATATTTTTTCAGATATTCCGGATCCAGCCCCACGTATTTCATCTGGAATCTGGCTTCCTCCTCATAGCTTCCCCGCAGCGGCCGGATTTTCTGCACGCGCATCGGCTCCTCAATAATGTCGCGGACCTTCATCCTCTGATTCAGACTGGAACCGGAATCCTGAAAAATCATCTGGCGTGTCGTCTGCAGCATTTTTTTATTTTTCCGGAACTGGCTCTGTCGCAGGTATCAATCCCTTTATAATAAATCTGGCCGGCATATGGCTGATAAATATTCATCACACAGCGTGCAGCGGTAGATTTTCCGGAACCGGATTCTCCTACCAGTCCAAAAATTTCTCCTCTTCGAATCTGAAACGATACATCATCGACTGCCTTGACTGCTGTTTTCCGAGACAGTGGAAAAATATGGGTCAGATGACGCACATCCAGCAAAATCTCATGTTCCATCTGTGTTTCCTCCTATCGGCGGCACAACCTTCGGTGCTCTCTCATCCAGCAGCCATGTTGCCGCATAATGGCTGTCTGTGACCCGGAACATCGGCGGCTCCTCCTCAAAATCAATTTCCAGCGCATAAGCATTGCGGCTGGCAAAGGCATCGCCTTTCGGCGGATGGAGAAGAGACGGCGGCATTCCCGGGATAGACGGCAGGCTTTCTTTTCCCCTCGAAAACGCCGGTATGGAACGCAGCAGTCCCCACGTATACGGATGACGGGGATCATAAAAAATCTCATCCACGGTCCCGATCTCTACGATTTTTCCTGCATACATGACCGCTACCCGGTCTGCGATCCGCGCTACAACGCCAAGGTCATGTGTGACAAAGACCGTCGCCGTTCCCAGTTTTTTCTGAATTTCCCGAAGCAGGTCCAGAATCTGTGCCTGAATCGTCACATCCAGCGCTGTCGTCGGCTCATCAGCAAACAGAATTTCCGGATTGCCCGCCAGCGCAATCGCCAGTACGATCCGCTGCCGCATTCCGCCGGAAAAGTGATACGGATATGCCTTTTTCCGCTCTTCTGCCTGCTCGATTCCCACCAGCTGCATCAGTTCTGTCACTCTCTGTTCCACTTCTTCTTTTCCCATGTCTTTCTGATGCGCCCGCACTGCCTCTGCAATCTGCGCTCCGACTGTCATCGTCGGATTTAAGGAAGTCATCGGATTCTGGAAAACCATCGAGAACAGTTTTCCCCGCAGTTCCCGCATTCTTCGCTCCCCGTATCCTGCAATTTCTTCTCCATTGACCAGAATTTTTCCGTTTTTGATCTTTGCATTCTCCGGCAGCAGCTTCATAATGCTTTTGCAGAGCACACTTTTTCCGCAGCCTGACTCGCCTACAACAGCGAGCACCTCACCTGCACTCAGGGAAAAGCTGACATCGCGGACCGCCTGTACTTCCCCCTCATCCGTAAAAAAGCTGACGGAAAGATGTTCCACTTTTAATCGTTCCTTCATTCCGTTTTTCTCCTGTACAGACAAAAAGGAGGTAACCATACCTCCTTCGTCTGCTTTTTTGTTTTTATTCTTCGATTGTCCAGTCCTGAATATTCCAGAAAATACCAACGCCGTGGTGGCCCAGCACCGTGTCTTTGGAAATTCCCTGAATACCGGAATCTGCCACATAATTTGCATCAATATAACAGATGAATGCATAGGCCGGATCTTCTGCCAGTTCTTCCTGGAATTTTCCGTAATATTCTTTCCGCACTTCCGGATCGTCACTCTGGCGGGCAAGAGACAGATACTCATCTACTTTTTCATTGGAATAGCTCGAATAATTCGCCCCTTTGTCCGTGCCGAAAACTTTATATGTATGATCGTCCGCATCGAACGGGCTTCCCCAGCCGATCAGGCAGGCCATCTGTCCGCCCCAGTCCATCTGTGCCGGAATTTCTACGGTACAGTTGATTCCGGTTTCCCGGAGCTGCTGTGCTGCTGCCTGGGCAATATCAATGCGTCCTGCTCACCGGACATCACGCTGATGACAAAACCGATTTCTTCGCCGTCCCGCTCATAGAAACCATCGCTGTTTCTGGTGCATCCGGCCGCTTCCAGAATTTCCTGTGCTTTTTCCGGATTGTAATCATAATGTTCTACGTTTTCGTTATTGTAAATGTTCCGCTGCAGCGGACTGTATGCCGCCATTCCCTCGCCAAGAAGCACAGAATCGATAATGGCCTGGCGGTCAATCGAATAACAGACGGCCGGAATGATATCCCTGTTTTTCGTCCAGTAATCATTCGCAAAGTTAAATAAGATTCCGCGGTAATCTGCCGTTGTCATGTCGTAGCAGGTAAAACCGTCTTTTTCTTTGAAATTCTGCGCATTTTTCGGGTCAAGCAGCGCCAGATCCAGTTCGCCGGATTCCAGCTGCATTGCCTGTGCATTATCATCCGGTACAATTTTGAAAATGACCTTGTCAATCTTTGGTGCACGAGGTAATAATCTTCATTTTTTACCAGAACAATCGACTGGCCCTCGTCCCAGCTCTCCAGTTTATACGGGCCGGTTCCAACCGGTGCACGGAAGAAATCCGATTCCTGCATGTTTTCACCTTCCAGCAGGTGCTTCGGCAGGATGGCCATCGTCATGTATTCCAGGAAAGCCACGTTCGGCTCGGAAAGGCGGAAGGAAACGGTGCTGTCATCTATAACTGTAATCTCTTCTACATCCTCATAATTTGGTGCATTTTCAGATCCGTTTTCCGGATCCATGATCGCTTCGATGGTGAATTTCACATCGTCCGCCGTAAATTTTTCTCCATCATGCCATTGGATGCCGTCCCGGATATGAAAGGTGTAGGTGCAGGTTTCTGCATCGTACTCCCATTTTTCTGCCAGACCCGGAACAATGTTGTCATCCGCATCGTGTGCGGTCAGTCCGTTGAACAGCAGTAGATTAATTTCACCGTGCTCATCCATCGCCGGATTAATCCTGGTATAATCAGCAGAACCGTAAACCAGGGTTGTCTCTGCCTCCCCTGTCTGGCCGGAAGAAGCTTCCGTCTCTGTTTTCGACAAATCTGTACTGTTGCTGTTTTTCCCGCTGTCCTGACCGCATGCCGCAAGGGATGCTGCAAGAGACACCATCAGCATCAAAGATAATATTTTCTTTTTCATCCTTTTCCTCCCATTTTCAGACCGTTTTTACCCGGACTGACCGCTTTTTTGCTTTGTACTCCCATGATCTGCGCGCCTGATCCATGTACTGTTCGTTCATTATATTTGATATTTCAGGCTCTCACAAGCCGGGTGGGGGGATATTTTTTCCTTTTCCCGTAAAGTCAATTGTCTCTCCATCTTTCTCTCCAGTTCCGGCCTGCTGCCCGGCATGGAAGCACAAGAAAGAATCCTGCCCGGAGGCTTTTTAATTTACAGGAAAATTCAACGAAATTTCCTGTAAATCAAAAAATGACCTTGCGCAGGGGATCGTTCCTCTGCATCAAGGTCATTTTAACTTTCGTATTTTTGTCGAATTTTACAGCATGTTAATGACAAATCCAGCCAGCATCGTCGAAAGAACGGTGATAACCGTAATTCCTCCCACGACATACGGCACATTCAGCGTATCTTCGATAAACGCTTTCTCCTCCGGTGTCTCTCCGACTGCATCGCCGACCTCGCGGCAGATGACTACGTTGCTCGGGAATCCGAGGAACTGCTCGACACCGATGCCGACTGCCAGGTCTTTGTCGCCCACGAGTTTCCAGGTCGGAAGAACCCAGCCAACCAGTGCAACACCGATCAGCGCTGCGGCGAACAGAACGATTGTCTGGAATGCCATGGTGCCGAGATCGCTTAAGGAAACTTTCGCCAGGGACGGGATGATGGAACCGAAGACAGCAATCATCATGAGGCCGTAGGAGTTCGATTTCTGCAGCGGTTTCGTCGGAACGAGTCCTGAAGCAACACAGACAACGCCGAGAAGCAGAGCCAGATGCTGTAGTTGATCGGGGTCAGATCGCCAAGAATATGGGCAACCCAGGAACCGGCTGCCACGAGTGCCATCATGACGTTGGCAGAATACCATTCTTTATGTTTGTCTGCAAAGAAAACTTTTGCGGAAGCACCCTTTCCGGTCTCCTGCTTTTGGAACTGTGTCGGATTCTCGCGGTACGCTTTCAGCAGTTTCTTTCCATAGCGGATACCCATCGCAGATGCGATCGGCGCACCGACGAATTTCTGTACGGAATAGATGACTGCACAGAGTGCTGCTGCCGTTGCCAGCCCTTTTTCTGCTGCGGCGCTTGCCATCAGCGAAGTCGCCATTGCCGCACCGTTGATAACCGGCATGCCGACGAGCACAGTGTCAAATCCGATGATCGGGGATGCCAGAAGCATCACAAGGCAGGACGCCAGCATACAGAGTGCCGCCATTAATACGGTTCTCCACTCTTCGATCAGCTGTTTCACGTTCAGGGTCGTACCCATGTTGAACAGTACTATCGCGATTGCCAGTTTCGATAACGCCGTAAGGCCTCCCTGGTCGATGATGTCCGCCGGGAACAGTTTCGTCAGAAAGCCTACCAGGAACAGAAGCATGACGACCATCATTCCGGACAGCTTTCCTTTTGTAATTTTACCGACAATGTCGCCGAGTGCAAACACGATCAGAACAATCATGAAGCTGGAGAACATTGCGTTGTTTGTTAAAATCTCAGCCATTTCTTTTTCTCCCTTACTCTTTTTAATTTGAAATTATACATAATTTTCTTTTATTTTGCAAGTTTTATCCAGTTTTTATTTTATATTTTGCATATTTATGCAATCCTTCCAATTATCCGCGCCACAAGCTCTCCGGCATGATAGAAGTCATCGAGATACAGATATTCTTCGGTCGAATGATTCTTGAAATATCCTGTTGCGATACCGACACAGGTGATTCCCTTCTGATTGAAAATATTGCCGTCCATACCGCCGCCTCCGCCGTTGATCTGCGGTTCGATTCCCATCTCTTTCAGGGATTCCGTGACGATCTGAATCATCTCGGAATCTCCGGGATGAAGAACGGCAGGAAGGTGTTTTCTCTTTTAAATTCCACACGCGCACCGCGCTTTTCTGCGATTTCACGGCAGTGCGACTGGAAATACGCTTCATAGCGGTCGAGTTTTTCTCCCGACCGGCTCCGCATCTCTCCGCGCAGGATTGCGTGGTCGCAGACAACGTTCATTGCCTCGCATGTTTTGGACCAGAGGTGAGAAAAGTTCGACGTTGTATTTTCATCCAGTCTTCCCGTCTCCATCGTTGCGAGCATTTCCGCCATAATTTTTGCCGCATCAATGCCTTTCTCCGGCTCATTTCCCGCATGGCTGCCTTGCCGAAAACCTGTGCTTCCAGAAGGGCACGGCCCGGCGCACCATTTACAATTCGGCCGATGCGTCCCGGGGAGTCGAGCACATACATCGTTTTTGATGTCAGCAGGCTTACATCGAATGCTTTCGCACCGTACAGACCGGCCTCCTCGCCGACCGTAAAGAGGATCTCCAGTTTCGGAAGCGCCTTCCGGATTCAATCGCCTGACGCACGCCCTCTAAAATGGCTGCCACACCGGACAGATCATCCGCCGCCAGAATCGTGTCGCCCGAAGAACGAAGGATTCCATCCTCCTCCACCGGTTTGATTCCAATGCCGCCCGGCACACGGTCCATATGGGAACAGAAACAGACAACACCGTCCCGCTCTCCTTCCCGAACCGCCAGAATATTGCCGCACACGCCGCCAAACGTAGCCCCGGCTCATCCCGCGTAATCGCAAATCCCATCTGCTCCAGTTTTTTCACCAGATGCTCTGCAATCTCCGTCTCCTGACCGCTCGACACATCAATCCGCATCAATTCGGTCAGTTCATCTAACATACGTTGATTTTTCATTTCTTTTCCACTCTCCATTCTTGAAAAAAATTTTCAAAAACAATTCTTCTACATCTTACCATTTGCCTTTCGTCCTTAATAGGTGTAAAATTATGCCATAATTCATTTTTATGTCTTTAATTCTCGGAAAGGAATTTTATATATGAAAATCGGCGTAACAGGTTCTGACCATATCTGCGACAGGATTCAGAAAACGCTGGAGAAGCGCATGCCGGACCTTGAAGTGGTCTACCGGCGTTCCAACGATTACCGGTACGGTCTGGAAGCGGCTGCCCAGTTTCAGAAAGGGAAAGTATCCGGCATTATTTTTACTGGGCCGACCAACTATCACTATGCTTTAAAGCGGCTGGAGCCAAACGTTCCCTGGACCTTTCTTCCGCACAATCAGGCTTCCATCTTAAAAGCGCTGGCAGAATCTGCTGTCCGTTATTCCTGCGTGCCGGATGTCATCAGTATCGATATGTATGAGGAACAGCTTGTGCAGGGAACGCTGGAAGAGATCGGCATTTCCAATGGCCGCGTCCTTGTGGCACACGGCTCTTCTCCCAATCAGGGCGATTTTCAGGATGCCCTCACGGATTTTCACCGTTACAACTATTTTCACAACGGGGCAAAAATCTGCTTTACCAACATGGAAAAAACGTATGAGGCACTGTCGGCAGAAGGCATTCCCTGCATCCGCATCTCGGTTTCCGAGGATGTAATTCTGGAACAGGTTTATCATCTTCAGTTTCTGGAAAATACGGCGCAGAAGAACCGCGGGCAGAGTGCTTCCGTGCAGATCTATTTTGATTATTCCTTTGATCAGGAGACGGATCTTTCGCTCCGGGAATGGGAGAAGGTTCATTATCAGAATGAGATGCGCGAGCTGATCTACTCTGCCGCCCACCGCATGGGGGCTGCTGCGTTCTCCGAGGGCGCTTCTATTTTTTATATCATGTCATCCCGTCCGGTTCTGATGCGGGAATTTATTCAGAACGGGGAATATCAGAAGATTCTGTTTCACGGACAGCAGACGCCGCACAACCGGCTGTGGATCGGCATCGGCTACGGTGATACTCCCATGGGGGCGAAATCCCGCGCGGCAATGGCGCTCAACCACTCGATCGCGGACCGCTCCGGCGCGAACTATATTGCGGAGGATGAGCATCAGTTTACCGAAATTAAGATCAATGACCCGACCGATCACACGGCGTATCTTCTGCACCGGCTTCACATCAGCAGCAGTACGTATGAAAAACTGAAAGAGATTCTGCGGTCACATGATCAGGTAATCACTTCCGCACAGCTCGCTGCAGATATGGGGATCACGGAGCGGAGCGCCAACCGGCTGATTCTGCGGCTGGAACAGGAAAACTGTGTGACCACGATCGGCAAAATCAGCGGCGGCAGGGGACGACCGGCACGGATTATGAAAATCACTTTATAAAACATAAGAAATGGAGAATGTTTATGGATAAAAGAACGGAACAGGCATTTGCCTATCTCGAGAAAAACGAACACAGTATGATGGAGCTGCTGAAAAATCTTGTCTCCATTGAAACACCTTCGGCTGATCGCGAGGCGAATGAGCGGATTGCGGCGCATCTCGATACGTACTGTGATGCGCTCGGCATGGAGCGTCAGATTCATCACTTTGAGAAGGCTGGCCCGACGTTTGCCGCGTGGACCCGGCCGCAGGAAAAGAAGCCGATTCTTCTGCTTGGGCATATGGATACAGTTCATGCGGTTGGAAAGTTCGGCCCGGAACCGTTTCTTGTGAAGGATGACCGCGTGTACGGTCCAGGCGTTTATGACATGAAGGGCGGCGATGTGATCGCGCTGTTTGTGCTCCGCGCACTGAATGCGGTCGGGTATGAGGACAGACAGATCAAACTGGTGCTCACCGGTGATGAGGAAGTCGCCCATGCATTTTCCCACGGCGAGGCCGGAAAGCTTGTCGAGCAGTATGCCAGCGGCTGTGAGGCGGCTTTTAATCTGGAATCGGGCTACACCAGCGGCGAAGTGACTACGAGAAGAAACGGCGGCGCGATCATTCGCGTGAAAGTAAAGGGCAAAGCGGCTCATGCAGGAAAGGAGCCGCAGAAAGGCGCGAGTGCGATTCTGCAGGCGGCGCGCATGATTACAGAGATTGAGAGCCGCTCGGTGTTCGGCTATCTTTCCTTCAACTGCGGCCGTATTTCAGGCGGAACCGGAGCCAATGTCATCCCGGATTCCTGTGAGTTTTCCATCGGTATCCGATACGCGGCAAATGTGCAGTATGAAGAAGCCATCGCTTTCTTAAAAAATCTCTGCGAACACGTCACCGTTCCTGGCACAAGCTGCACCATGGAACAGAACGGCTACTACCCCGCCATGGAAATGGTCGACGGTGCCGACCGCCTCCTCTCCCTCTATCAGGAAAGCTGTAAACTCCTCGGCGAACCAATCCCGCAGGGCATCCAGCAGAGCGGCTGCTCCGACACCTCCTTCGTCACCCGCATCGGAATCCCCGCCCTCTGCAGCCTCGGTATCCAGGGCGCAGGCGCACATTCACTTGATGAGTATGCGATTCCGTCCTCACTGCTCGTGCAGTGCAAGAAACTGGTGGCCACGATTTTGGCGATGTAAAATGCTATGCGGTTCTTGACAAAACAGGAAAGTCACTTTAGCATAAAAAAAGAAACGGGTTTTTTGTCCGGTAAGCTCATCAGGAGCCGAGGGAGTTGCTCGTTTCTTTTTTGTTATCCTATTTTCTTTACCCTATCACATCCGTAACCGCATTCACCGCTTTCGCCACAAAGCTGATCGTCTTTTCATTGAACACTTCCCCGTCTTTTGAGATCGAAACGTGTGCCAGTCCGATCTCATCTTTCTCGCTCGCTTCGGTGCTGCCCATGAGGGTGGTCCATTTGATATGGACATCGTCGGCGGTGATGGCGTGGTCGCATATTACGATGTACTGTGCTTCATCGAACAGCGGCGAATTGGATTCCGCATAGACGATGATGTCGTTGTTTTTTTCCTGATAGACGCGCACGGTATAATTTACCAGGTCTTTTTCATCCGTAATATAGTCCTTGTTCGGCGATACGGTTTCTTCGCAGATCAGGCTTGCATCTTTTGGAATGGTATTCTTCTCTTTCGTTTTGGTCATCCCGATCATCAGCATACAGTTGCAGAGCGCTGCGATCAGAACTGCAAGCAGCAGGATTTTTATTCTATGTTTCATTGTTTTCTCTTCCTTTTCCCATGTCATAGTTTGTCACCGATGTTTCATTTCCATTATACATGATTCCCCCAAAATAAAAAACGTTAAAATACGTCCGTCCCCATAAAAGCTTTTTTGAAAAAATTTCTCAAAGAAAAAGTTTTCCATTTTGTTCCAAATATGTTATGCTATACTATCCGTTAGACAATTCTAACTTGATGCACTCTCGCAATAAAGGAGGTCCTGCATGCCTTTAAATTTAACCGTTTTCAATCAGTTTTACGCCATCAATAAAATCTGCGGCCAGGAAAAGCAGCGTCATTATCTGGAGTCGCTTGGGTTTGTTCCCGGGGCCAGGATTTCGATTCTGTCGGAGCTTCACGGTTATTATCTCGTCATGGTGAAGGGCAGTAAATCGGGCTGGATAAGAGTCTGGCCAAGAAAATTATTGTGTATGCCAGCTGAACCGATGGCAGGGTTCACTTTTTGCATACGCATTTAGAAAGTATGGAGTATTATGGAAAAGAACAAAAAAATCATCAAACTGTGCTATCTGCAGATCGCATTCTATGTCGTCTTTCTGACATCGCTGCTTCTGCATTTCAAGCGTGGCTGGATCATCGCGCCTTTGCGCTTCTGATTATCCTTACGCTGCTCGCTGCGCCTCTGCACTGACGCTTACCGATTATCTGAAAAGCCTGATCCGCCGCTCCGGCTTTGATGTCGCCGGCGTGCACGATAAAAAGTCGCTGGAAGAAAAGCTCCTCCAGCTTCAGAACGCGGACGATACACTCGATGTCGGCGTGATGATGTTTGATATGAACAATTTAAAGATGATCAACGACACGTACGGCCACGAAGAAGGCGACGTCTTTATCCAGACCTTCGCCTCCTATCTGACCCGCATTCTGACCGAGAACAGCTTTCTGGCGCGGTTCGGCGGTGATGAATTTGTCATTGTGCAGAATCATGCAACCTGGAACCAGCTGGAGCAGATGAATCTTCAGCTGCAGACGATGATCGACACCTACAACCAGACGGCGGATCACCCGCTGAGCTATGCCGTCGGATATGAGCTGAGCTGCAAAAATCATTATTATCTGATCATGGATCTGCTGCAAATGGCGGACGAAAAAATGTACCAGGACAAGCGGTATAAAAAACAGCTCCAGAAAAACGGACCTCTCGCCGCCCGCCGCAGTATGCTTGCTGAGAGCATTTCCACGGATTCTTTAAAAGAAAAAATTTTTACGCTTCTCAATAACAGAAGCGAAGAAAAGCAGTACGCCTTTCTGATGACGGATGTCGACAATTTTCATCTGATCAACGATTACTGGGGTTATGAGACGGGTACGAACATTCTGAATTTCATCCTGAAAAAGCTGGAACTCTTTCCGCAGACACTCTTTGTGAACCGCTATCACTCCGATATCTTTGTCGGCATTATCGATATCACCTGGCAGGATCCGGCCGTGGTGCGGGAAAAGATTTCCGCCTATCACAAGCAGGCGATCCGCTTCTTCACGATCGGAATATCCGCATTTCCATGGACGATTTCGGATCGGGGTATTCTTCTTTGAATTCGCTGAAGGATATTCTTTTTGATGAAGTCAAGATCGACAAACATTTCCTCTCGGCGGGCCTTTCCGAAAAAGAAAAAATTTGAAGAGCTGATCGCTTGACAAAGTCCGAATTCTATACTATGGTTATCTTACCCGGTAGTTACTACCGATTCGATTCTGTTATGAACTTTGTTGGGAGGTATGCATGATGTATTCCATGAAAGAAGCCTGCATCCAGACAGGCATGTCGTATGAAACCCTGAAATTTTACTGCAAAGAAGGCCTCGTCCCGAACGTAAAACGCGACAGCCACAATTACCGCGTTTTCGACGACCGCGACATCAAATGGATCCAGAGCCTCGGCTGCCTGAAGCGCTGCGGCATGACGCTGGCGGAAATGAAAGAATATCTCGCCTACTGCCTCGAAGGTCCATCCTCCATTCCGGAGCGTAAAGAAATTCTCGCGGTAAAAAAAGAAGCGTTGCTCGCATCGATGGAAAAACTGCAGAAAGCCATCGATTATATCGACTGGAAACAGAATTTTTACGATGATGTCCTGTCGGGCAAAATCGAATATCACAGCAATCTGATTTCCGATGAAGAGATTGCACAGAAGGCACAGTAGTCCTTCCTATCCTATGCAAAAAACGGCGCCGATCTTTTTACAGATCAGTGCCGTTTTCTCATTTTTTCTCTTCTTTCCTCCACCGTCTCCATGCGTCGTCTGCGGAGCTGTTCATTTACTTCGGCTGCGGTCCGCATACTCTGTCCGAAATCGACGATGTGCCACAGGATTTTTGCTCCCAGGATAAAGGATCCGTAAATGGCTGCATCCAGCGGGCCGTACCAGAAATGCCAGTAATGTGCCAGCGGCAGCAATGTGATTTCCAGCAGGCAGGTATGCAACTCTGTTGAATTTATCTCGTCAATCATGTCATCATCTCGTCACGTAAGTGACGTGATTAATTTTCTCGAATATTATATGTTTTTCCGTCTCAGATCCGATCCAGCACTTCCCCAATATCCCCTTTAATGCACACCGCTCTGTCACGGATCAGATCCGGGACACGCATATCGCTGGTGTTGATGCAGACATAAAGATTATCTTTATCTTCTGCTGTCATGCTGAAAAATGGATATTTGATGATTCCCGCGTGTTGTATCCCACGCCGAGTTCCAGATACAGGATATGGCCTCTGTTGTGACGGAGCAGGAAATCGATGCGTCGGCTGGATGCCTCATGCCAGCCTTTATCTTCCACAAACGTGTCATCCGCGCGCAGATTCATGCTCATCGGTTTTCCGCAGTGTGGGCAGTACGGCACCAGTTCGGATGGGATCCGCATGCTCAGGTTTCCGTTCTCCGGCGGAACAAGGCTTCCGTCTTCCAGGATCTGATACCCCTGGGCAAGCAGCATCTTTCGAATGATTTCTTCATTGTCATACTTTTCCTTGCAGCACGGCTCAGAGCACTGAAACAGGCCGTAATCTCCCTGCGTGTAAAACAAACGGTTTTTATCAAATCCGGCTTTCTGGAAGCAGTGGTCTACATTTGTGGTGATGACAAAATAGCTCTTATTTTTCATCAGGCTGAGCAGTTTCTGGTAAACCGGTTTTGGCGCGTCCTGATAACGGTTGATGTAAATGTATCTGCTCCAGTACGCCCAGTATTCTTCCAGCGTATCGTAAGGGTAGAAGCCGCCAGAATACATATCGTGGAAACCGTATTTCTGTTCAAAATCTGCAAAATATTTCCGGAACCGCTCACCGCTGTAGGTAAATCCGGCCGATGTCGAAAGCCCAGCCCCGGCTCCTATTAAAATCGTGTTTTTTTCCTGCAGTGCGGTGCGAAAACGCTCCATCTTTTTTTCAAATTCTCTTTCTTTCCAACTTTCAAACATCACAAATTCACCTCTTCTTTTCTTTCTGCTTTTGTTCCCCATTCTTCAGCGATTACTTTTCTCCCAGCAGCTCCTCATAAATCTCCCTGTCGCGGTCCTTGAACACGTTGAAAATGACCTTCTCCACGCTCGTCTCTTTCTGCGCCAGAAACTCTTTCACCGTCGCAACGGCAATCTCCGCTGCTTTCTCGTTCGGAAAATGAAATTCTCCAGTGGAAATGCAGCAGAACGCCACGCTTTTCAGTCCGTTCTCCGCCGCAAGTGACAGGCACGACCGATAGCAGTCCGCCAGCTGCCGGCAGTGTGTTTCCGTCAGATGGCCGCCCACAATCGGTCCAACCGTGTGGAGCACATAGCGGCACGGCAGATTATACGCCGGCGTGATTTTCGCCTGCCCCGTCGGCTCCGCATGGCCCTGCGCTTCCATCATCTCCTCGCAGTACAGCCGAAGCTGCACACCCGCAAACGTATGGATGCAGTTGTCAATGCACCGGTGATTCGGCACGTAACAGCCAGTCATCCCGCTGTTCGCCGCATTCACAATCGCATCGCACCGGAGCGCGGTGATATCGCCCTGCCAGAGATACAGCCCCTGCTGCACCGGCGTAAGGTCGTCGACATCCGTCACGCCCTTTTTTGCCGTCTCCTCCTGCAGATACGCATCCTGAATGTTCAGAAATTCTGCACTGCTCTTTTTCACCATGCGCACATTCATCAGCCCCCGCAGAAGCTGTCTCTGCCCGGTGCTGTCAGACGGAATCTGCATTCCGCGGTACTCCCGGCTCTCTTCCAGCAATGACTGGATCAGAAAATTTCTTCGTTCACTCTGGTTCATGTTATTCCCTCATTTCCATCGTTTCTATAGACTTTATCTTATCACTATTCCCATAAAATCTGTAGCTAAAATAAGGGGACTACTGCCCTCTTTTGCGAATCGTTCCTCTCGACACGTCTCCGCGCATCGGCCGCAGTGCAGGCACTGGTGCTGGTCGATGACGGCCGGGATGCGGGTGATGTCGATGCATTTCTGCGGACAGACTGAAAAACAGAGCTTGCAGCCAATGCATTCGTTTCCCACCTCGTACCCAGCCATCGACTGCTCTGCGCCGCCGATCAGGATCGTGTCCCGCACGATATGCGACGGATCGCTGATGTCGAAGTATTCTCCCTCGGCCTCGTACACGCAGAACACCTCAAGTGCCGCGCGTGTATCGCCGGGATAAATTTTCTGCATGTATGGATTTTTTCCGAAAATTTCATCCAGCTTTTCACTGTGGATGTTCTGGATTCTGCCGCGGAGAGAGACTGCTTTTTTATCTTTCGTCGCAGAAATTGCCACATAGCCCTGCTCCATGAGCTGTGCATAAAAGGCTTTTCCTTTTGCCGTCAGAAAATACACTCCTTTCTTGTCCCACAGCATCATATCGATCACACGGGTCTGTGGATGACCGTCTGCACCGATCGTCGCCATCGTGGTTGAGTGCATCTCCTCTACTAACATCTTCAGATAATCATTTCTCTCCATAGCGGCAGATTCCTTTCTCTTTTTACTTCAAATTCATAGCGACAGATTAAAACTCGTACGGCGGGTTTCCGGAAAAGTCTGCGATTACACCGTGTGCATTGTTCAGATAGAATACCTCGAAAATCGGGTTGTCAGCGGTTTGGTACTGGCCTTTTACAATCGGATTTCCCATGCACATTTCTTTTGCAGCCATGTTGTTTTCAAATACAGCTTTTCCGTTCAGACGGATCCATGCATAGGATGGGCTGGAAGTGGAAATTTCAATTTCCGGATTTGCCAGCATATCTTTATAAACATCTTTTGTGTTGTTGGTACAAAACCACAGTTTTCCTTCCATTTCGCCAATAAACATAAACGGACGGCATTTTGCTTTTCCATCGCGCCCTACAGTTGCTAAATACTGTACCGGGTTTTCTTTTAAGAATTCTACTACTTTACTCATGATGATGTCCTCCATTTTCGTTTTTTGATTTTGTTTTTGAGCTTGTTTCTTATGATTTGGTTTCGGCCTTTTTCGAATGCGCTTCGGATCTTTTTTCTCGAAAGGATTGCTTTTTTCTTTCGATGGCTTTATAATAAGCCCAAAGCGTCTTAACGTAAAGTAAGCACAATATTGTGCTGTAGTTACCAAAAGGAAACTATTGTGTAAATACAAGGTTTTCCGTGCTTACTTTTACAAGAAAATCTTTATGAAATGGAGGTTTTTTATGTCAGTTTCTGAAAAAAACGCAATATCTTTAGCCGATCTCCCGGCCTGCCCGGTAGAGACTACCTTAACCTTAATCAGTGATAAATGGAAAGTCCTGATTCTCCGTGATCTGATGCCGGGCACCAAACGTTTTGGCGAACTAAAAAAATCCATCGGTCACGTTTCCCAGAAAGTTCTGACGAGCCAGCTCCGTCAGATGGAACAGAGCGGGCTCGTCAGCCGTAAAGTTTATGCAGAAGTTCCGCCGCGGGTAGAATATACCCTCACCAACCTGGGCTACAGCTACAGCCAATCATGGATGCCATGTGGAGCTGGGGAGAAAATTATAAGAAAAAACTCTCCGCCGAAGAATCCGAAACCGCCTGATATTCGTTTGTTTTTTGCAAAAAAAAAATGTCTCAAAACCAGTCTTTTGTTTTGAGACATTTTTATTTTCTATTTTTCCCGGAAATTCGGACTGTTTTCTTT
>ENA-OQCE01000300-OQCE01000300.1-human-gut-metagenome-genome-assembly--contig:-NODE-300-length-24130-cov-2.647419_pt1 | contig 24130 bp, 34 predicted proteins | sample MGYA00242495_ERZ504572 | MGnify/ENA primary metagenome ERZ504572 (study PRJEB26092, sample SAMD00036228) | human gut metagenome | host: Homo sapiens | study: EMG produced TPA metagenomics assembly of... | reverse complement strand
AATAGGACTTGGGACCGAGACTTTTTTGTTCTGGACGGGCTTTGCCGCCTACTGAGGATTTTCGCTCATCGTGAGTTCTCCTTTTTTTTCTTATAGGGTAACGTCCGTAAGTTTCAAGATGGTACGGACCAGCATGGCTGTACGGGTAAAGAGGCTGTCAAGAACGGCATATTCCTGCATGGTATGGGCATGATCCCTTCGGGGCCCAAGGAATCGAGGATGGGGATTCCTGCCTTGGCAAGGTACGAGGCGTCAGAACAGCCGCCTGGATGGTAAGGACCAAAGGCTCAATGCCAAATTCCGCTGCAGATTCGTTGTAGAGAGCAAGGAGGTTGAGATTTCCTTCGTTTTTTTCAAAAACAGGCATTTCTGTTGGAAATTCCACCTCCGCCCTTGTGTTCGGCACGTCAAGATGCTCACAAATGGCTCGAATGGCCGTTTTAAGTTCTTCCAAATCCTTATTGTAGTCGACACGGCAATCCGCTTCGATGCGACAAAAATCGGGGACAGCGTTTGAGACCACGCCGCCAGAAATGACATCGGTACTGACGATGCGTCCTTTTTCAAGGTCCGTCAGCGCCCGCATCTTGGTGATAATACCGGCCATAGCTTCAATGGCATTTGCCGACGTCGTATAGGCATTACCGACGTGGCCGCTTTTGCCGTGGACCTTGACCCACACATCCATGCACCCCTTACGGGCGACGGTAAGGACGTGATTCATGCGGCCCGTTTCCATATTGAAGGCACAGAGACAACCTTTCGCTTCTTCGGCAAGCATCTGGTCGGCCCGAGATCCCACATGGGTCGTTTCCTCATCGCCGACAAGGACAACCTTGAAAGGATGGTCCTTATATCCCAGATCCGTCAGGATCTTGATGACATATAAAAGCATCACGACGCCGCCCTTCATGTCGGCGCAGCCGGTCCATAGACCTTTCCGTCTTCAATACGGAAAGTTGATCAGGATAGGACCCACTGGGGAATACCGTATCGACATGACCACAGAAAAGAATGGGTTTTCCCTGTCGATCATCACCCAAGGTTGCCCGCAGCATGGGGATGGCGCAGCTCGTATCAAGCATTGTCGCCGTAAAGCCTTCCTTGGTGAAACGGTCCGCCACCTTTTGTAGGAGGGCGGTGATGAGTTCTGCTTCCTTGCTGCCTGCTTGGTAGTTAACAAGGTCTTTCCAATATTCAATCATGTCCTCATGGTATGAGGCCACTTTATCTTTGATGGTTTCCTGAAGTTCTCCCATAAAACCTCCTCATTCATTTGGGTCGTCTTTGCAAAAAATGAATATAAATACATTTTACCCTACAATTATACAGGGTGCAATACTTTTTTCTAAAAATTTAGGGTTGTACGGATGTCAACTTTCCATGAAAAAGCATGTTTGCACCTAGTTGGTTAATTATTCATCTCTGATGGACAAAAAGCATCTCGTTCACGTTCTTATCGAAGTCAGGCCAAAAATCAGGCTGATTTGATGTAGAACGTGAGCCAAATGGGTTAAGAAAGCTTAAGAGGCCAGAAGCTCCTTACAGTTGGACCCATCTGAACCGAATTTTGCTAAAAGCAGACGAAAAAACGGGAACGCCGTTCTTTTGCTCCCTAAAAGATCAAGCCTCCTGTCCATGGACAGGAGGCTTGCAAGTTATACAGTTGGTGGGCCCACTAGGATTCGAACCTAGGACCAACCGGTTATGAGCCGGGGGCTCTACCGCTGAGCTATAGGCCCAATGTAGGAATTATACCCCAGAAAAAGATGCGCTGTCAACGTTTCTTACTCGAGGAATTCCTTGAGGGGTTTGCTCCGTTTCGGACTTCTCAGCTTGCGCAGGGCCTTGGCTTCGATCTGACGAATCCGTTCACGGGTCACACCAAAGTACTGACCGACTTCTTCGAGGGTACGCGTACGTCCATCGAGAAGACCAAAGCGCAATTCGAGGACACGCCGTTCGCGGGGGCTCAAATGCTCCTGAAGGACTTTTCCCAGCTGTTCCTGAAGCAATGTATAGGAAGCGGCTTCTGCTGGTGAGGGAGCTTCTTGATCCTCAATAAAGTCTCCCAGATGGGAATCTTCTTCTTCGCCAATCGGCGTTTCAAGGGAAACCGGTTCCTGGGCGATCTTCTGGATTTCCCGGACCCGTTCAACAGGCACATCCATTTCCTGGGCGATTTCTTCCGGAGTCGGTTCACGGCCCAGTTCCTGCAGGAGCCGGCGGGAAACGCGAACCAGTTTATTGATGGTTTCAACCATATGTACAGGAATACGAATTGTACGGGCCTGGTCAGCGATGGCACGGGTAATGGCCTGACGGATCCACCAAGTAGCATAGGTACTGAACTTGAATCCCTTATTATAGTCAAATTTTTCAACAGCCTTAATGAGGCCCAGGTTGCCCTCTTGGATCAAATCAAGGAAAAGCATGCCACGGCCTACATACCGTTTGGCAATGGAGACAACAAGCCGCAGGTTGGCTTCCGAAAGGGCCTTCTTCGCTTTTTCACCGCACATAGCGGCCCGATGCAGGACACGGTTAAAACGCTTACGGTCCTCTTCAAGACGGATGCTCAGTGATTCGTCCGGTTTTGTTTCAACTTTTTCAGAAACAGCGGCAAACAGATCATAGAGCTCAGGCAGATAAGACTTGTCGTCCACTTCCTCATCTCCGCTGCCAGTCTTGGGCGAACGGGTCAGATGATACCCTTTTTCAAGAAGCAGCCGCTGCAGGCGCTTGCGTTCATCTACGGTAAAGGCCGGGCTGTAGGCTTCAATAGCTGCTTCATCAAGGCTTGGATTATCCTGCGTTTCCGCTAGGATAAAGCGATAGACGATGGATACAGTCCTGCTGTCACACCAAATTTCCTCTTCCTTGAGGTATTGCTCGATCGTATCGAGGAGCTTCGCCGCGCTCAGGCGCTTATTGACAGGTTCCCGTTCAACTTCCGGGGACTGACCGTCCAAAATGACGGCGGCCTGATTGCCTTTATCGGTCCGTTTAGCCAGCTTGATTTCATCATTTCCTGAAAGCAGGGGCACGCGGCCGATTTCCTTAAGATACATACGGACAGGATCATCGACGATGACCCTTCTGGGACAGACAGGTTGGACAGTTCCGACTCTTCAATGGTCAGTTCCTCATCGTCCATGTTTTCCGGTTCTTCCTCTTCGGCATGGTCATCAACAACTTCGATATTCTTTTCTGCCAGTTTTGAATAAATTTCATCCATTTCATCAACGGAAATGGAATCTGTATTCTGCATGCGATCCTGGATTTCCTTATAAGTGAGAACGCCTGAATTCTTTTTTGCCAAGGCTTCGAATTCAGTAATCCACTCAGCGGTGGTCTTTTGCGGCGCTGCATCTTTCTTGGGAGCAGCTTTCTTACCACTGGTCTTTGTTTTAGCCGTGGCTGATTTAGCGGACGATTTAGCCGCCGTCTTCTTCTTTGCAGCCGGTTTCTTTTCGGTTTCTTTGGTTTCCTTCACCTTTTTAGTTTCCAGCTCCTTTATTTTTTGATCAGTCATTTGAGCGTTCCCTCCTTCCCCTCATCATCAAAAGTACTGCGGTCACCGGGTGGGTACCGCACTTCTTAAATTTCGTATCTCCATTCTTATTCGTCGGCATTCCTGTAATTCCTCTAAAAATTTTTCATTACCTTCTTTTTCATAGCGCTGGGCCAGTTCACTGTGCCGTTCATATTCTTTTTCAAGCGTTGCTGTCTGCAGCCGGAAAAGACAGTCCCGGAGCACTTCTGGGAGCGTTTCTTGAGGGATTGACGAAGCAAGGATGGTCGATAGTTCCGCGGCTCCTTCTTCATTTACATCCTCAAAAAGGTCCCGTCCATCATGAAAAGTGCCGGCTCCCTTGCGAGCACAATAAGAGGTAAAGATGGCCCGTCTTGCAGCGGTTGAAAACGCATCCGTATGAGCAAAACCTGCCTGATCAGGATCGATTTCCAAGCCCATGAGAAGTGCATAGAGCACGCCCCGCTCAGCCTGTTGGGTCGGGCTTTTGATTGCAACCTTCTTTTGCAGCAGCCATTCGGGATTGAAGGGGCGTCCGCTCCCATTGGGGCGGACAAGCTTTTGGTACTCACTCCGGATTTCACCCTCATCAAGGACAAGGCGCCTTGAAAGATCGCGGATACGTTCACCCACTTCCACATCAGAGCGGCAGTCCTTGAAAAAGGGCAGGATTTCCGAAACGGCCCCCACCTTTCCTGAAAGAGTCGTTACATCGCTTCGGGAGAGCACCGTGTCGACTTCGTAATCAATGCCGCCCTTGGCCTGGTCCAAGAGGGAAAGGAAGGCTTCCTGCCCGTCCTTGCGGATGAATTCATCGGGGTCCTTGCCGTCTGTAACGTGCATGACGCGGCATTCAAGGCCCACGGCAAGGGCAATGGGAATGGACCGCATGGCTGCATTGCGTCCGGCGTTATCGCTGTCAAAGCAGAAGATGACTTCCGGTGTGACGCGCTTTAGAAGCTTCGCCTGATATTCCGTGAAGGCCGTTCCCATGGACGCCACAGCCCAAGTGATACCTGCCGCATGGAGACTGATGGCATCCATATGGCCTTCGACAATGAGTGCCTGGCGCCGCTTCCTGATGCTCGGAAGCGCCCGGTCCATCCCAAAGAGCAGGCGTCCTTTATGGAACCAGCTTGTCTCCGGTGTATTCATGTATTTGGCCGGCGAAGCTCCTTGCGCAGGATGCGGCCCGTAAGCCAACGACTTTCCCCGAGGTTCTTGATGGGATCATGATTCGCTCACGGAATTTGTCATAGATCCGACCGGAATCGGACTGGCCTATAAGCCCGGCCTTAAGGAGCGTCTTTTCAGGGATTCCTCTCTTTTCAAGGGCCTTATGAAAGGTCTGGGCATCCGGTGGAGCAAGCCCCAACTCAAAGGACTCGACAATATCCATACCAATGCCGCGGCTGGCAAGATATGTCAATCCTTCCTTTCCGTATTGAGTCTTTGTCAGGCACGCATGAAGAACCGGGCTGCCAGCTCATTGGTCCCGACGATTTCTTTTTCCTCCTGCTCCCGACGGATTTCCTCAGCCGTCTTTTCAGGTTCCGGAATGGGAATTCCGTACTTATTGGCTAGGATCCGTTCCGCCTCAACAAAGGAAACGTGGTCCCGCTTCATGACGAAGGTGAAGACATCACCGCCGGCGCCGCAGCCAAAGCAGTGAAAAAAGCCCTTTTCTGGATTCACGGTAAAAGAAGGCGTTTTTTCCGAGTGGAAAGGGCAGCATCCCCAGAAACGGCGGCCTTTTTTCTTGAGGTCCACCGTTTCGGAAACAACGCTCACAATATCAGCGGCCTGACGGACCTGTTCCTTGAAGCTCTCATATTTTTCCTTGAGATCTCCCATACCGTCACCGCCTTTCCTAAAAAAGTCCCTTGTCTATCATAAAATAAGGGAAAACCTCCGCAGACGCCTTCCCTCAATTTTCCTTCGCTATTTATCTTATTCTACACAAGTGACGAATTCCCTTTTTTGTAATGAAATTTTCTTCAAGATAGCGTATAATTAAGTGTTATTTTTTATGGAAGAATCGTGGAAAAGCCATTTTTCTGCTGGACTTTTTCTTGAGGAGGCGTCGCCGATGCTGAAAAATTTTCTTATGCTGTTGTCTTCTTATGACTTTTCTTTCTGCTCCTTTGGCGTCAGCAGCACCAGAAATTACGTATGATCATCAGGAATTTGATCCTGATACGCTGACTTACCGTCTTTCCGGCCATGTCGCCGTAAAAACAGGGAACCGCACCATTACGGCTGACCGAGCTGAAGTTTCGCTCCTTACCAACGAAGTACGGGCTTGGGGAAACATCAGCCTCGTCGATGGAGACATTACCTTTCGGGGAACATCCACCATCGTCCGGCATAGTGATCATTCGGCGAGGTAGAAGGCCCCGTCATCTTTGAAGAAGGAGATGCGGACATCCGGGCCCAGCAGGGGCGTTTTGACTGGGAGACGAAACTTGCCACCTTTACGGGAGATGCGGTCTACGTAAATCATAAGACCGGGGATCGCGTTGAAAAGGACACGCTTACCTATAATGTTAAGACGAAGAAAATCGTACAGTAAATCGAAAAACCGGGGAAAAGCCTGAACGCTTTTCCCCAGTTTTTTAATATTCAAAATCAAAGTTTTTGCGCAGATACTCCAAAATGAGACTTGCCGTTTCTTCAATGGCCCGATTCGAAACATTGATGATCATACAGTGGAGCCGCTGCATAATGGCTCGCGCATAATCGAGTTCCTCTTCAATACGACGCAGGTCCGCATAGTTTGCTGTATCCCCAAGCCCCATCGCCTTAAGACGGGCAATACGGATCTCATTGAGCTTGTGTGGATCGATGAGAAGACCAATGATGCGGTTATTCGGGACCTTGAAAAGTTCCTCAGGCGGCGGAATCTCCGGCACAAGGGGAACGTTGGCCACTTTGAGCTGCTTATTGGCAAGATACATGGAAAGGGGCGTCTTCGAAGTACGGGATACCCCAATGATGACAAGGTCCGCTTTCGTAAGGCCCCAAGGATTTTTCCCGTCATCATACTTGATGGCAAATTCCACGGCGGCAACGCGTTTGAAATATTCATGATCCAAGGCATGGATGAGGCCAGGCTGATTTTTTGGTGTAAGCCCGCTGGTCTTTTCAATGGCCGTCAGGACCGGCCCCAAGATATCAACGGCAGTCACATTCAGTTCCTGGGTCTTGCGGGCGACTTCGGCCTGATTTCCGGAGATACGATGGTATAGCAGATAACCGCATTGGATTCCTTTGCTTCTTGGACAATCTTATCAATCTGTTCAATGCTGTTGACATAGGGCACACGGATGATATCAAACTTTTCCTGCACAAACTGGCTTGTTGTAGCACGGACAACCGATTCACTGGTCTCCCCAATGGAGTCGGAAATGGCATAGATGATGGTTGATTAGCTATGATAGGTCCCTCCCTTTCCTTCGGCAAGTTCTGCCAGAAGTCTCGTCATATTGGTCTTGGAGACGCGTCCGACGAGTTTCCATTTGCCCTTTTTTTCGTCAAAAGGAAGAACTACGGGCAAGCAGTCCACTTCCCTTTCGATAAGACGTCTAGCCGCCGCAGCAGCTGGTTCATGGGGCTTAGAAAGGACAATCTTGGATAGCCCCGTCATGACCATTGCAAGGGGCAGATTATGTAGGTCCGCGCCTTGGCTGAGCGACGCCTTGAGAAGATCCTTACGGGAAATGACCCCAAAAAGGCATCCCTTTCCATCCACAACAAAGAGGGTTCCTACATCTTCCAAAAACATGGTGACAACAGCATCATAGGCACTTTTGCTGGCACTGACGACAATGGGGACACTCATGATATCCTCGATTGTAATGGAAGACAATTCCTCCACCAGCATACCCAAGGTGCTTTTCCCCGTGTAGAAATAGCCAACGCGAGGCCGGGCATCAAGAATCCCGCCCATGGTGAGGATGGCAAGGTCACTGCGCAGGGCGGCCCGCGTAAGACCTAGTTCTCCGGCAATTTCCGTTCCCGTAATGGGGCCGCTCCGGCGAACAATCTCGGCAATTTTTTTCTGTCTATCACTTAGTGGAATGGGATTCACCCCCTTTCTTCCACATTACGAAAAAAGCGTACCTAATTTTCGTGCATCCGTCAAGAACATTTCCCTGCATTCTTCCCTCTTGCAGGAAAAGGCTGCTGCCGCACGGCAGCAGCCTTTCCTGCAGGGACTATTACCAAGCCAGTTCTTCGTCGTTCTTATTGCGACCGCGGCCCGTCAGTTTATCAAGGATGATCCGCTGCTCGACCTGGGCCACCATCTTTTTCGTGAATTTCACAGCGTCAGGGTTGACAGACATACTATCAATGCCGCTTTCCACAAGGAATTCGGCAAATTCCGGATAGACGCTGGGCAGCCTGCCCACAGAGGGAGACCGTCTTGCCATCCCGGTGGGCCACTTCGATAAGGTGGCGTACCGCGCGGCGTACAGCCAGATTGCGTTCATCAAAAAGGTGGGAAATGACATCGTTGTCACGGTCACAGCCCAACGTCAGCATCGTAAGGTCGTTGGAACCGATGGAATAGCCGTCGACATATTGATTAAATTTGTCGGCAAGGATGATATTTGCCGGGATTTCCGCCATGAGCCAGACCTTGAAGTCCGGTCCGCGATGGAGTCCTTCTTCTTCCATGATGGATACGACCTTGGCACATTCGTCCACGGTGCGGCAGAAAGGAATCATGACGTTGAGGTTCTTGAGGCCGTATTCTTCACGAACCTTGCGGACCGCCTGGACTTCCAGACGAAAAGCAGCCGTGTATTTCGGATCGTAGTAACGGGAAGCCCCTCTCCAGCCAAGGAGGCACTCGGTTCATGGGGTTCAAATTCTTCCCCACCCTTAAGGTCGCGGTATTCGCTGGACTTGAAATCGCTGAAGCGCAGGGTAACAGGGCGCGGAGCCATGGCCTGAGCCACCTTGCGGAACCCTTCGGCAAGGGCTTCGACAACCTTTTCCGGATGACCCGTCTTCAGAAGATAAAGCGGATGTTCATGGATATAGGTCGTCCAGATGAATTCCTCACGCATGAGGCCAATGCCGTCGCAGGGCAGGCTGGCGTATTTATCGGCAAGGGACGGATCACCCAAATTCATGTAGATCTTGGTTCCCGTTACAGGAAGGTTTCCACAACAGCAGCAGCTTGCGCCGGCGCGGCGGCAGCTTCCGCCTTCTTTACCTGAAGGTTGCCTGCAAAAACAACGCCGTTTGACGCATCGACCGTGATTTCTTCGCCGCCTTTGAGGACTTCCGTAGCCGCTTCACCGCGGGATTTGGTGCCAACGATGCAGGGGATACCCAGTTCGCGGCTGACAATGGAAGCATGGCAGGTCATGCCGCCACTGTCCGTGACAATGGCCTGTGCCTTTTTCATGGCAGGCACCCAGTCCGGAGCCGTCATTTCCGTAACGAGGATTTCTCCATCCTTGAATTCGTCAATATCCTTCGGGTCGCGGATGACATGGGCTTTGCCATAGCCCTGACCCGGGCTTGCGGGAAGGCCCTTCAAAAGAACCTTGGCCCCTTCCATGGATCCGGCCGTCTGTTCTTCTTCGTTCTTCTTTTCCTTGTTGCGGCGGGACCAAACAGTTTCCGGACGAGCCTGAAGAATCCAGATCTTGCCATCCCTTTCATCAATGCCCCATTCCATATCCATATAACAGCCATAATGGGCTTCAATCTTTTTGGCGTATCCTGCAAGTTCCAGGATCTGTGCGTTTGTCAGGGTCTGTTTCCTGCGGTCTGCTTCAGGAACAGGCACTTCCATGGTATCGCCGCCGGGCTTGCGGATGAGCATCTTATCCTGTTCATTGACCGATACTGAAATGAGCTTCATTTCGTCTTTGGAAACGACGTAGCTGTCCGGCGTTACAATGCCGCCAACCACATATTCACCAAGCCGTAGGCCCCTTCGATCATGATGTTCTTGTCATCACCGTTAGCCACATTTACCGTGAACATAACGCCGGCGGCTTTGGAAAAGACCATCATCTGGACAACTGCAGAAAGAGCAAGGGACAGATGGTCATAACCCTGTTTTTCCCGATAGTAGACAGCGCGGTCCGTAAAGCAGGAAGCGTAACATTCCTTGACCTTGCGGATGACCTGATCGGCACCATGGACATTAAGATACGTATCCTGCTGGCCGGCAAAGCTGGCGTCAGGCAGGTCTTCAGCCGTGGCACTGGAACGAACGGCTACATAGGTTCATCTTCATTCATCTTGTGAGCCAGCTCTTCATAGGCTCTGCGGATGGCATCCTGAAGATCCTGGGGCATTTCCTGTTCCATGATGGCTCCGCGCAGGCGCACGCAGACCGAGGAGAGAAGTTCACTATTTTCCACATCCGTCAGTTCCGCAAGGATGCTGCGCATCTTTTCGCGCAGGCCCGTCTGGTCAATGAAATACCGATAAGCATGGGCCGTCGTAGCAAAGCCATACGGCACAGGAACATCGGTCTTGGACGTCATTTCCCCAAGAGAAGAGGATTTGCCGCCGACAATGTCGACGTCTTTTCTTTCCAGTTGTTCAAACCACAGCAAATAAGCATTTGATTTATCCATGTTGGGCTCCTTTTCAGCAAAACTTGAAAACATTGTCTCAATTTAGTATACACTATATCACCATTATGACGCATATTCAACCCTCTTTTTTCAGAAATCCGGAAAAGAGGCGGCAAGGTGCATACAGCCTTGTTTTTACTCAAAAAGAAGTCCCACCCCTCCCGATAGCAGAAAAGGATAGGACTTTTAATTAGCGTACACTATTAATCAGGCAGCCCCAAGAACATGGCAATGGAGATCGTGATGATGATGGAAAAGACCACCCGTTCGAACCAGATGATGACAATGTCCCGCATCTTGAGCGGAATATCCGTCCCCATGATGCAGGGGATGCTGGCTGAGAAAAAAGGATTGCGGAAATGCTGACCACAGCGATGACGAACTTCAAAAGCATGGTCCCCGACCCCTTGATGAGAATGGCCGGCAGGAACATTTCCGGAAGGCTCAAGGCCGCTGCCTTACCGGCAAGGACCGCTTGGGACACACCGAAGAGTTTGAAGAAAGGAACGAAGAGATAGCCGAAATAATCAAAGATGGGTGTAAATTCCGCAAGGAAGAGGCCCAAGAGCCCAATGGACGTAATGGAAGGAATGACGCCAAAGGCCATCTTGAGACCGCTCATGAGGTTATCCGTGCAGAGTTTCAAAACAGGGGGCTGGGCCGCAGCCGTTTCAAGGCCGAGCTTCCAAGCCCGCTCGAGGCGGCTTCCCTCTTCTTTAGGAACAGTGGCCTTTTCGCTCGTAAAGTACGTGTCAGGAATGGCCGAAAGGGGCCAGATGCGGGCCACAACGAGGAGGAAGGTCATGGACACGGTCGAAAAACCCGTTGCAATGATGGGCCGGCACGGATTAAATCACACGATAACACGGTCCCGCAACCGACAATGGAGCAAATTTGCTCCATCTGCAGCGGTTTTAGACCATCATGTGATGTTCCTCGCTAGCGCTCATAAAGAAACGTCGCTGCGCTCCTCATCCACCACCGAAAGGGCACGCCTGCCTCATTATAATGAGGCAATATGCGGTTTTCGGTCCCCCGTCCTGGCGAGGCGGATCGACTCTACGAGTCGAGTTCTAAGGCAAAAGACCGCATGAAGGACGGTACGATGCATCCAGCATTGTACCTAAAGAAAAAGAATATAAAGAGAGCCTCAAACCGAATCAAAGCGCGTTTTCGGATTGAGGCTTCTTCGCTAGTCCAACAAAATTTTCTTTGTTATTTGGTCTTAAAATTTTTCGCAACATGGAATCAAAAAGTATTTTCTTCTTATCAGCACTAACTGATTTGATCTTTTGCCTTAGAGACGGCGAATGCCGTTCCAGCTTACCAAGGCGGGGGTATCCACCAAGCAGGCTTGGTGGGGGGTGGATGAAAAGGGGCAGTTTGGTGCCGGCGTTCTGGTCTTTCTTCTATTTACATGATTCGAATGGGGCTCAGATTGGTTCAGATGCTAGGAAAAAAGCTGCAGGCTGACGACGACGTCGTACAACTTGCTTTTTGCAAATTCAGTTCAGATGGGTCCAATTGCAAAGAGCCTCCGATTCCACCGGCGACGGCAAACCTGAGACGCCAGCAATCTGCTAGCGCAGCGACGCGGGGGGGCTGTTGCGCAAAGATTCTCCGAAGCGGCGCCGCCAAAAACAAATCGGCGACGCGTGAGTTTCCTTGCGGCCAGAGGCCGGTACGTTGAGGAGGTTGGGGCGCGGGCGGCAAAGTAGATGGCCCATATGGCCGAAGATTGCAAAAAGCTTCCGCTTTCATAAGCTGGGCGCTGGAAGTGATGACACATGGTTAGGAAAGGAAGCGCCCAGGCGTAAGCGATCCCCAAACGTGAGACGGTCCATCGTACGATAAGTCATGGTCCCATTGTTACCATAGATTTTTATAAGGCAATGGGAGCACGTAACTCCATCAAATCAGCGCGATTTGTGCGCTGACTAAAATAACTTCTTCCCCTCACTAAACGCATTTCCCACCGTCTCTTCGGCGACAAGGTACTTCATGTTAGCCATATCAAAGACAAGAGGACGCAGTTTCTTTGGATCGATGTTTTCCCCGGTCAGGATGCTTTCATCAGCACTAATGCCAACAATCCGCCCTGTAAGGATTTCCGTTTCTTCGTTATAGGAAAGGACTTCGCACTCAAGCGTCATGGGCAGTTCCTCAAAGTACGGGGCGTTGACGTGAAGGGCTTTTTTCGCGTGAAAGCCGGCCTTTTCCACTTTCCGCGGTTCCTTGCTGCCGCTTACAAGGCCCACATAGTCACAGGCAGCAAGCTGCTCCACTGTTCCCATGCTGACAGTAAAGGCTTTCGTCTCCAAAAGATTCTTAACCGTCTTATGCCCTTTTGCGAGGGCAAACATCATTTGGTCCATTTCGTTATGGCAGCCCCAAGCTGCGTTCATCGCATTGGGCGTCCCGTCCTTGTCATAGGTTCCGATGATAAAGACGGGCTGGGGAAGCGCAATGGGTTTAACAGCAAATTCTTTTCTCATTCATATCCCTCCTTAATTGGATGACTGTTTCTTGAAGCACTGCATTTATTTGCAAGTGCACGCATTTATATTAGCATAAGCTTCCCCTTCCGTCAATTCTGCCATCTAAAAAGGCCCTGCGCGTAAGCACAGGGCCTTTCACCGTCTTTTATTTTTTAGGGGCTGCTTTTTTCTGCAGCTTAAGCTCCCGAGACGCGACTTTGCTCTCCTTGCTGCTCTTGATTGCATTGAGTTTCTGAGCAAGTTCAGCCGCGCTTGGATCGCCATTTACGGAGACCATGATGGCTGATTGCCCAAATATACGGTACTGCCTTGAGAAGAAGCGTCCTTAAGGTTTTGTTTATGCAGGAAAGCAGCGGCGAGGTTGCCCATGACAAAATAGGAGCGTTCCTTTGCGGACATATCGCCATAGGCATGAGGCGCGACAAAATCCTTTCCCCCTACTTTGACCATGCCCTTATCCGCATCGATGGTCACGTTGCCGCCGGACAGATCAGTCAGGCGCTTGGCATAATTATCGCGGCGCTGCTGATGGGTCGGATGATCAGATGGCGAGAAGATTTCACCAACAAAACTGGATTTATACGTCTTTGACCGGTCCATGACTCGCTGCCACATGGCGGCTGACGCACCCGGGTTATAATTGGAGTTAAGCAAATAGGTCAGTGCCAGGTTATCAGCTTCCCATTCATCACTTTTGCCAATCTGAACATTATCAATCTGGTTCACAAGGATATTAAGGGCCAGATCCGCCATCCCGCTTCCCGCAGCGCCGCTTACGACGCCGGCTGCCACGGCCACCTGCATCTTTTTGCGCGTACTTGAGACCACATGGTTCTTCTGTCCATGCCCCATTTCATGAAGCAGGACAACGGCAATTTCATCAGGATTGCTCGTCATGGAATAAAGCCCTGTATTGACGCTCATGACATGGCCCATACTGCAGAACGCATTGAAAGATTTATCATTATTGATGAAATAAAGATAAGGTTTTTGATGAATAGTAGGATCTACAGCCCCAATGGCGCTGGTCAGCTGCCCCATCATGTCCGTAAGCTGACCATTTAAATAACCATCGTAATTGACGCCATATTTTTCCTTGTACGACGAGAAAAGTTTCTGCCGTCCCTCTTCCGTGTTATTGTAGTAATTAAGGGCCTTATCAACCTGTCCATAAATCGCGACGCCCTGTACCCCAGCAAGGATGGCACCTAACACATCGGCATGGCCCTAGGCATGGGAAGGGCTGTAAAGGAAAGACCAAGCCCCATGACACCTGCTAAGACAGCGGATGCCAGACGATTTTTCCAAACTGAACGTTCCATCATATCAACCTCCAGAAAAAGGATCATCCTGTAAGAACCAGTTTTCTTTATTGTACACAGGCACCGCACTTGGCATAGAGAAAAAGAAGGATCAGGCCCCTTTCTTCTGATGAAGCAGATAGAGAAAATAGGGCGAGCCAAAAGGCAGTTATGATTCCTGTCCGGATCTCGCTGCCGGGAAGGATCCATCGCCCCATAAGGTCACAGAACGTGAGGAATACAGCCCCAATCAGGGCGGCAAAAGGCAGGAGACGATGGTGGTCGGCCCCGCTCAAAAAACGTCCCATATGGGGAACGATGAGCCCAACAAAACCGATATTGCCGCCAAGACAAACAGCAAGGCTGGTCAAAAGGGCCGTCCAGAAAAGGATGAGCTTACGCCAAAACGCAACATTAAGTCCCAGGGCAGCTGCCTGCTCCCCACCAAGAGATAAGAGATTCAGAGGCCGCCCCCAAATAAAGACGCCGGGCAAAAGGACAAGAATCAGCCCGCAAGAGGCCATGCCTTGAGGGAAGCCGTACCGAGGCTCCCTAAGGTCCAGAAGAAGTACTGCTGCATGATGGGCGCTGGTGCAAAGCTAAGGAGTCCTGACACAAGGGCCGCACAAAAAAAGCTCACTGCCACGCCGCCCAAAAGAAGATACGTGACGGAAGCCTTAAAGGAGCGGCGCCCCAAGAGGGCAACAAAAAAAGAGATCAAGGCTGCACCCATAAAAGCCCCCAACGACCATGAGCGGTGACAGGACAGCTAGGTTCAGGATAAGGACAAGCACAGCACCCAGGGAAGCACCGCTCGAAATACCTAAAAGTCCAGGGTCTGCAAGAGGGTTGCCAAAAACTCCCTGAAGCGCGGCTCCGCTTGCTGCCAGGGCCGATCCAATGAGAGCCCCATAACAAAAGCGTGGCAGGCGAATGACGGTAAGGACCGTCTTTTCCTCGTCCGTGAGTGTGCCCATAAGAAGATGCTGGACGTTGACAGGAATCAGGCCCGTCAAAAGGCTACCCAAAAAAATCAGCCAAAGCAGGATGAAAAGGACTGCATAAACCCGTCCCAACCCTTTTTCCCGCATCATGCCCCTCCTTTCCAAGACAAAAAAAAGACGCTCCCAAGGAGCGTCTCAACTGCAGCAGAAGCTGCCTTGTTCCAAATTGGTAGCGCCAACGAGAATCGAACTCGTGATTTTGCCTTGAGAGGGCAACGTCTTAGCCGCTTGACCATGGCGCCATGACTAGCAAAACTGTTAGTACCTTGTAAGTATAGGCGCTTTTTCCCTGATTGTCAAGGAAAATCACCAGCTGGCGGGGAAAAGGGAAAAAGAAGAGAGTCTGTTTGGTCCCGCACCTTCGTGGTTTTTCTCACAACTCACCACTCATAAACTCACAGCACCTTTAAATCAGCCCATTCCCCTCCTTTTCCCTTCGTTTATTACCTTCCATTTGCTTTTTTTGTAAATTTGGCTCGGATGGGCAATTGCGAGGAGACCCCGGCCTTCAGCGACGACGGTGGATCTGAGTCGCCAGCAATCCGCTAGCGCAGCGTCGCGGGAGCTGTTGCGTGGAGGTTCTCCGAAGCGGCGCCACCAAAAATAAATTGGCGACGCGTGAGTTTCCTTGCGGCCAGAGGCCAGTACGTTGAGGAGGTTGGGTGCGCGGGCGACAAAGTAGATGGGTCCATATGGACTGAAGATTGCAAAAAGCTTCCGTTTTGATAAGCTGGGTGCTGGAAGTGACGACACATGGTTAGGAAAGGAAGCGCCCAGGCGTAAGCTACCCCCAAACGTGGGACGGTCCATCGTACGATAGGCCATGAGGCCATTGTTTCCACAAAACCTTTTTAAAAGTGGCCTCACACACTTCATCAAATCAGCCCGATTTTTGGGCTGACTCAAAAGGGATCGACGAAGGCATATTTCGGGCGTCTTAGCAATGAGATTGTGGTACGTACTTCTTACGACGGGGCATGCCATCATTGGCATCAGATATATCTTTTTAAAACCAATGATGACACGTAACTGCATCGAATCGGAGCGATTTTTGCTCCGAGTAAAAATAAAAGGGGAACCCGACGTCTCCACACGAGCGGTTAGCGAGGAACATTTTTCGATGGACCAAAACCGCTAATCGCAAGACGCTGCCAACGCGATTCGGCTTACGGACCGTGTGATCGAAAAATTGATTTGGCGCCCTCCGGTCGGGACGGTTTGGCGCCGTGCGTTTGAGGGTTTAACTCAAAACTCACAACTTCAAGGTTTTGGCGCAGCCATTGCGCCAAAACTTTCTTATTCCGGGAACTGCATCCGAAACACCTTCAAATCCACAAGTTTCGTCTTCGCGTTTCGTACATAGGCTAAAATCAGCATGGTCCGATCATCAAGTGGTGATAGACGGAGACAATTCAGGTCGCCGCCAAGAAGTTTGGAGCTATTGAAGTTTCCCAAATACATACCGTTGCGGCGCCACAGTTTCAGGGTAAACCCGTCAATGACGGCAATATAATGGTCCATAATGGCCATATCAACAAGGTTATAGATGGAATCCTTATCCGTCGGCTGATAGCTGCCGTAGTACTGAATCAGTTTGCCATCCGGCTTAAAGGCACCAATAATGTTGAATCCATTTGGCTTGATCCGTCCGCCGCCGTAGACTGTCCCATCGTCCATGACCTGAACCAAGGTAAGGCCGCCCTTAAAGGGATTAGCACGGTTGTGGAGGAAGGAAGGATGATTGTTCGTAAGTCCCCCATCCTTTACGTCAGCCAAGGTAAAATTATCGTTTCCATAAAGGTAGGCCTGCTGCTCCCCAGGCAGAAAAGCAATGCGGGTCGCCGTCGTGCTTCCCTGCAGGCTTGCAATATCATTGCCGCTGATGAGAGCGTGGACTCCTTTTTTGACATAATAGACGTTATTGTCACTGTCTACGGTCATGCCAAAGACCATTTTCTCCTTGATGGTCAGGATGCCATCCTTTCCAAATCCGCGGTATGGCACCAAGGCACCATCTTTAGGTCAAAGGCCTCCACTTGGGTCTCCGATCCATCAGGATTGCGCATAGAGAAAAAGACATGTCCATTTTTAACAAAAAAAGCACTGACGCGGTCAATTTCCTGAACATTCAGCTTCGGGCTGTTGATTGCCTGGAGCGCGAAATTCGTATTGGCAAGCTCCATGGATTGGATAGGCTGGGGTTTGGCCTTGATGACCTTATCCTTGATATCAAGACGAAAATAGTAAGCCGTCCCTGCTAATACGGCAAGAAGAACAACCGCAATGATCAATTTATGATGGCCCTCAAGATGAGGTTTGATTTTCTCGTTCCAAAAAGACACGGGAAGGTCCCCTTTCCTAGATTACATCCTAGACCTGTAGTATATCATATTGTCCCTGCCTTGACGAACAAAAGACAAAAAAGAGGCCGTCCCGAAGGAAAGCCTCCTTTGATGTTTCATTCGTACACCACGTGCTACCCCTTTTGGTTGCAATGGCCATGAAGGAAACGATCGAGGAAAAGCTCGATCGCTTCATCCATGTTGGTTGGCGTGATAAAGCCCTGCAAAATAGTCATGGTGTAGGAAAAATAAATATTGCCGGACATGCGTTTCATGTCCCCCACCGGTTTCAGAAACTTGTCATCGACACCGCGCTGAAAGATTCTCCGCAACTGTTCCACTTCACTGCGGATGATATCAAAATACCGGCGCTGGGTCTCGATCTCAGCCAAAGAAGGTCCTTGCCCCAACGGGTCACAACATCATAATCCTCTTTCTCATCATTCCAGATCAGCTGCCAGCCAGCCTGAGGGGACATGATTTCAAGAAGGAGAACGGACCAGAGCACAATGTTTTTATCAAGGAACAAGGTCAAGGCCCGAAAATAATGACGAAAGCGGTCTTCAAACGTAGTATACTCATACACACTGTGACGAAGGGCATCAAGAAGCACTTCATTTTTCATATGGATAAGCGTATAAAAAAGATTTTCCTTATTATTGAAATATTTGTAAACGGTTCCCTTTCCCGTATCGGCGATTTTTACGATTTCATCGAGCGTTGCTTGGCGGTATCCTTTTTTCGAAAAAACGGCTTCTGCAGCCCGCAGGATCCGTTCGTTCTTAGGAACAAGTTTTCCTTTACTTTCCATAATATTCACTCCAATTAATCGTGATGCTTTTATTTTATTACAAAACCCCGATTTCTTTCAATACATAAACCCAAAGGAACATGGTCAGTGCCGAAAAGATCGTCGTAAAGACAAGGGCGTTGCCTGCAAGTTCCCCATCACTGTCCATCTGTTGGGCCATAGCAAAGGAAGCCACAGCACAAGGAGTAATGGTCATGGCCATAATGGACGCCAGCGGGATGCCCCTAATTCCAATCAGGATGGCTCCGCCGAGGGTGAGGAAAGGCGCAATGAGAAGACGACCCACAACACAGAAGGCCACTTCCTTGATTTCCTTAACAGCTCCGGAAAAATTGAAAGAAGCCCCGAGGACTACCAAAGCAACGGGCGTCGTACAAGCAGCCAGTTGACGCAGCGTTTTAACCGCAAGGGTGGCAAAGGCGGCAGGAGCTTTAAGGCAAAGCCTAAAATAGCCCCAATGATCATGGGGTTTTTTATGATGCCCATAAGGATCGTCCCTGGGTGAAAACCATGACGGTTTCCACGGAACGTTTCAAGTGTAAAAACGGCAAGCACATTATAGATGGGGATAATGAACGCGGATAATAAAAGAGGCATGCCAATATGGTCCGTACCATAGATATTTTCTACAATGGGGACCCCCAAAAGCAGGAAATTGCTGCGGTAAAGGGCCTGGATCATGGCACCTCGCTTGCGATTTCCTTCACAAAAGCGCAGGTCGAAACAAAACCAATGACATAGACCGTAAGCAGTGCGCCGATGGCATAAAAAAGCATCCTCGGATCCAGCGTATTCTTGATATCGGACCGATAGACGCTCATGAGCATATTGACCGGTAAAAGAATCTGAAAAATGAGCTTATTGAAATTGGAAATCACCGAGTCGTCAAACTTTTCCTTTTTGCGGAACCCATAGCCAACCAGCATAAAAAAAATCAGCGGTGCAACTGCCGAAAAAGCAACAATCAAGTTCTCCATAACAACGTGTCCGTCCCTCTCCCACCGCATCGGCGGATGAATTTTCTACCCTCCCTATCTTATCATAAAAGGAAGGGAAAAGAAAATTCTTCATGGTGGATTTGGGAGGGGAAAAACGGGAAGGCAAAAAACCGTAGCGCACCGCCCCAAACCGCCCTACGGGAGGGGGCGGGACTTCATTCGCCCTCACACATGTTTCTCGGACTTGCGCTCCGCTCCCCCGTCCTTTTTTACTCGGAGCAAAAATCGCTCCGATTCTCCAGAACAGCGTGCCCTTCACCCCTCAAACTGTTCAATTCCCCTAGCGATTGCTTCTGCAATCTTATCAAGGAACGCATCGCTCAAAAGCATTTGTTCTTCTCTTGCATTTGTCATAAAAAGACACTCTACGAGCGCACTTGGCATCGTCGACTTGCGGTTGACATAGAGCCTTGAATCAAAAATGCCGCGGTCGGTCACATCGGCCGTCTGCATGAGCTCCTTTTGGAGCGCATCTGCCAGCTTCTTGTCATACGGGGTCTTTGGCGTGTAATACGTAGAATAACCACCGACGCTTCGATCCGTACTTGCATTGCAGTGGATGCTCAAAAATAGGTCAGATCCGGACTTTTCAGCTACATCCACCCTTGCCTGGAGCTCTTGCTGATCTGTTGCAGTTGGGCCATAGACATCCCGGTCACTATACCGTGTCAGATAAACGACCGCCCCCTTTTGTTCAAGGAGCTTCTTGACACGCAGGGCAAGCGGCAAAGTTACTTCCTTTTCCTTGAGCCCGCTTTCAAGCCCATGGGTACCAGGGTCCGAACCGCCATGACCAGGATCAAGGGTGATGCGTTTGCCCTTAAGGCCGCCTCCCACACGATATCCTCGCTCAAATACAGGGGCGACATCAATGACGATGCGGTAAGGTCGTTTTGTAGCAGGATCAGCCTTCAAAGCAAAAACCTTGAAATCAGCGCGCGTCGGATTTTCATCCGTATGGATATGAATCAGCGTGCCCTTTGGTGTCTTTTGCAAACGAACCGTTTTCACATGGGTGGATTCACGAGGATGATAAATAGGGACAATGGATGGGTCCAGCGTTCCCTTAACAAAAATATGGGCCTCCCCCTCTAAAATCTTGGTCTTATATGGAAGTGCCTGATCCGATTCAATGACAACCCGCAGCTGGCCTTCCTGATTGACACCATAGGAGACTCCTTCAATATGTCCCGCTGCCTCTGCCCTACCTAAAAAACAAAATGCCATCAAAAATAAAACGATCCATTTCCTCAATTGATTCAGCTCCTAACTTGCAAACAGTTCGCATTCTCATTTTATTATAGTTAGGCAGTCCAAACCTGTCAATGAAAAAATCGAAAATCATGATCCCTATCTTGTACTGAAATCGTCCCATTTTAGTCTTTTCCCTATTTCCACATACTAAGTAAACGAAAAAAAGACCAGAGAACAAAGAGAAAACGCCGGACCCAAACCGCCTCCTTACGGGGGAACGGGTCCGAATGAAACTCGCCCTCACACATGTTTCTCGGACTTTCGCTCCGCTTCAAAAGCGATCTTCGAAACTCCGGGCGAATCTGCCTCACTGCCGTTCGTATGGAGACGTCACTGCCGTTCCTCATCCACCACCAAAACCGGGAAACTCTAATGATGATAAACTTGTTGAAATTTCCCGGTTTCGGTCCCCCGCCCTGGTGGGGCGGATCATTTCGAAGAAATCGAGATCAGAGGCAAAACACGAAGGCAGGCAGTGCTGAAATATAGAGTTCGTTGCTTGATTTCAACAGAGTAATAGTATGATGAGTTGTATTGCTTAAGATTCTCCCGGGTAAACGTCCCAACTAATTCAAACCATACTAACTACCATGAGAAATGTATCTTAAGAAAGCCCTGAACCGAATTCGTGTCTACGTTCGGTTCAGGGCTCACGTTACGGTCTTTTGCCTTAGAGACGGCGAAAGCCGTTCCGCTTTCGATGGGCCAAAACCGCTAATCGCAAGACGCTGCCAACGCGATTCGGCTCACGGACCGTGTTATCGAAAAATCAATTCGGCGCACACGACCGAAGGGAGACGGTTTGGCGCCGGCGTTCTGGTCTTTCTTCTATTTACATGATTCGAATGGGGCTCAGATTGGTTCAGATGCTAGGAAAAAAGTGCAGGCTGACGACGCCGCACGCGCATTTCCGTGCTGCTAGGAAGCCTGCGTCTTTTTGACAACACAGATGGGCCGATATGAGACTTAGGCGAATCATGTTTCTTCTGCAATCCGAAAAAATTCCTAAAAGCGGCCCGCCCAAGGGCTCCATTTTTTCGGGCGTCTTTAAAATGGAATTGTGGTACGTATCCTAATTACGATGCGACATGCCTTTATTGCCATCTCATAAATCTTTTCAAAAGCAATGAAGGCACTTCGTGCAGAAAATCGGCGCGATTTGTTCGCCGAGTAAAATAATCCTCCACAAATTCCCCCTCTCTCCTTCCTTTCATAGTATAATGAACCTACACTACGTCAAAGGATTCTTTATCGATGAAAAAAAGCCTTATGAAAAACTATTTTTATAATCTTTCCTACCAGATCCTGGTGGTCCTGACACCTTTCATTACGATTCCTTACCTAGCCCGCGTCCTGGGTCCGGAAAGCATTGGTCTTGCGAGTTTTTCAAGTTCCATTGTTTCCTACTTTTCCCTTTTCGCATCCCTAGGCATCGGACTTTATGGACAGCGCGAGATTGCCTACAGGCAGGACGACCCCAAGGGCCGCAGCAAGACGTTTTTTGAGCTGACGCTCCTGCGGCTTGTTCTCATGCTCCTGTCTCTTACAGCTTACAGCACCTTTGTCGTCCCCCGCATGTACACAGAGCCATCTTCATGCTCCAAGGCCTCAACATCGCCGCTACGTTTTTTTGATATCACCTGGTTTTTTCAGGGGCTCGAGGAATTTGGTAAGATTGCAGCCCGAAACGTCCTGCTCCGCTTCATCACCGTAGCGTCCTTCTTTCTTTTCATCCATTCTCCCGAGGACCTGGGCCTTTACATCGGCCTTCTAGCAGGGCTCTCCCTTGTAACCAACCTGTCCCTTTGGTTCTTCCTTCCCCGCTATCTCGTCCGCGTCCCGAAAGAAGAACTGCACATAGTCCGTCACCTGTCGCCCCTCATCGCCCTTTTCATCCCCCAAATTGCTGTCAATCTCTATACCCTCATGGACCGTACCATGATTGGTCTTGCCGCCGCATCGACCCTGCAAAACGGCTACTACGAACAAGCCGAAAAGACGGTGCGCATCACCCTCACCATTGTGACAAGTCTCATTCCCGTCATGATTCCCCGCATGGCCTATGCCTTTGCCCGCAAGGACCATGAGAAGGTCATCCAAGATGAAACTTTCCTACCAGTTCGTTTCCCTCCTCTCCTTCCCCATCTGCTTTGGTCTCATGGCCGTCGCCCTAATTTCGTGCCCTGGTTCTTTGGGCCCAACTATCTTCCTGTCATTCCCCTCGTCCGCATCTTAAGCCTCATTGTCATCGCAATTGGTCTCAGTAACGTCACGGGAAACCAGTACCTTGTCCCGACCAACAAACAGGCCATCCTCACAAAAAGCGTCCTCGTCGGTGCGGTCTGTAACTTTATATTGAACCTGCTCTTCATTCCCTACGCCATGGCAGCAGGTGCCGCAGCCGCTTCGGTCCTTACGGAACTCATCGTCATGGGTGTCCAGTTCTACCTCGTCCGGTGCGCCCTTCCCCTGCGGGATATTCTTCTCGGGTCCCGCACCCACCTATTCGCAAGTCTCATCATGTTTGGCCTTGTCACCTTTGCCGCAGGAAGCCTCTCCCCAAGTCTCGTTCATACGGCCCTCCTCGTCCTCCTCGGCGGCGCGTCCTATTTCCTTCTGCTCCTTCTTTTTAAAGATGACATGACCCACCTTGTCATCCAAAAATTCACCAATCTGCTCACCCACAAAAGATCATAACAAAAGAGCTGCCTAACGGAAGTCCTGAGATTTCCGTTACGCAGCTCTTTTCCTTTGGGTAATGTTATAGAGATGCCTTTAAGCGGCACTTTACTTGATAAAGCGCGCCATAGCCACCAACGAGGATCAGGAAGACCTTCACAAGTTCCCTTTTCGTTAGATACGTAATCTTAAGCTCCTTCATGATACGGAAAACAAGCCCTTTCACTTCACTAGTCCGGTTTCTAAAGTGCAGATCATCGTGACACTTTTTATAGAGCGTAAAACAAAGTTTCAGCGAATGACGCAGTTTCCACTGTCTTTTTTCCTCGTCATCCGGATACCAGGTGAGACTATCCTCAATGCAGCAACATAGGTCCGTAAAATGCTTATCTGTGTACTGATGAATGATGCTGTTATCCCGCTGAAAGTAAAAGTAGAGCGCATCAGGGATGACTGAAATGCGACTAGCCCTATTAAGGAGCTTGTAATTTAAAAATTCATCCTCATAATAACGTCCCTTGGGGAAAAAAAGCGGTGGATTCCCTGTAAAAATGATTCGCTTATAAAGCTTGTTCCAGGCAACGCATAAAGTAAGGTCTCCCACACCATGAAGGACTTGTAGAACCTCTTTAACCGTACATACACCTTCCCGCGTTCCATGGGGCGGTTCATAGTCTTTCCTGCGTCCATCTGCCATTCATAACAAATATTACAGAGGGAAATATCGGCATCATGCGCGGCAAGGGCCTGATAAAGTTTTTCGCAGTACTCAGGGGCAATATAGTCATCCCCGTCGATAAAAGCAAGATAAGCGCCTGCAGCGCGTTTGATTCCTGCGTTTCTCGCATCAGAAAGGCCCCCATTTTCCTTATGGACGACATGGATGCGAGAATCCTTTTTTACCCACTCATCACAGAGCGCCCCACTGCCATCTGTAGAACCATCGTCGACGAGCAGGATTTCTAGATTGGAATAAGTTTGGTTCACAAGGGACCCAACGCATCGATCTACATAGGACGCTACATTGTAGATAGGTACAAGGAGACTGATGAGCGGTGCTTGTATCGCTTCTTTGCTTCAAAAAATCCTTTGATAACTCT
>ENA-OQCE01000298-OQCE01000298.1-human-gut-metagenome-genome-assembly--contig:-NODE-298-length-24222-cov-7.736750_pt1 | contig 24222 bp, 23 predicted proteins | sample MGYA00242495_ERZ504572 | MGnify/ENA primary metagenome ERZ504572 (study PRJEB26092, sample SAMD00036228) | human gut metagenome | host: Homo sapiens | study: EMG produced TPA metagenomics assembly of... | reverse complement strand
TATCACTCTGAATGGAGAAGAACGATGGGTCCGCAATGTGGTCATACGTGGCGAAATAGAGGATTCAGAATATGCCATGATCTTTCTGCGTGATATCACAGAGACAAAGGTAGAGAGCGCACGGCATCTGCAGATGGTAGCAGATAATGCTTCCATGGAGCAGCTGATCCAGAGCATAGTGCGTCTGGTTGACCGCTTTGTTGTCTGTGATCTGGAAAATGACAGATATGAATTCTACAATCTGAATGGACAGATGATATATAAACCTCTGGGATTTTATCATGATTTTCAGATGCAGGTTCTTGAAAAATATAAGACACTGGAACCATTGGAAGCTATAGATATCCTGATAGCCCCGGATAATATTCGGAAAAAACTGAAAAGTGAAAATGATATTTATAAGTTTGAGTATTGCAGCCTGGATGAAAAGACTTATAAAATCGCTTCTTATATTCCCTTGGAATGGAAGAATGGAAAGCTGGAAAAGGTATTGCTGGCATCCATGGATGTGACACAGGAGAAGAAAGCAGAGATTGAATCCCGTCAGGCACTGAAAGAGGCTTACCGGTCCGCAGAAAATGCAAATCGTGCGAAAACAGAATTCCTTTCCAATATGTCCCATGATATCCGGACACCAATGAATGCGATTGTGGGTCTGACAGCAATCGCAGGAGCAAATGTTGAGAGCCAGGACAGAGTCATTGAATGCCTCGGCAAGATCACAGAATCAAGCCGCCATCTGCTGGGGCTGATCAATGAAGTATTGGATATGGCACGTATTGAAAGAGGAAAAATGACACTGGCACAGGAAGATTTCAATCTGTCAGAGCTGGTAGATAATCTTATTACACTCACGAAACCGGTGCTTGATGAACATAAACATAATTTTGATATACACATCAATCATATTGAACATGAGGCTGTCTGTGGTGACAGCTTGAGAATTCAGCAGGTATTTGTGAATCTGATGAGTAATGCGATCAAGTATACACCGGATGGCGGGAATATTATTTTTTCCATAGAGGAAAAGCCAAATGGATTTTCAGAACTTGGATGCTATGAATTTACGATTGAGGATAATGGAATCGGTATGTCACCGGAATTCCAGAAAATCATGTTTGAGCCGTTCAGCCGCGCGGATGACCACCGGACAACCAGAGTCCAGGGAACTGGTCTGGGAATGGCAATCAGCAGAAATATTGTGAACCTGATGAATGGCACTATTAAAGTGGACAGTACCTTGCACAAGGGAACTAAAATCACAGTAACAATTTATCTGGAGCTTCAGGAAAAAGAAAAAGAACAGGACAGAGATCTGATGAATCTGCCGGTCCTGGTTGTGGATGATGATAGGACATGCTGTGAAAGTACAGTTGCAACATTAAAGGAAATCGGTATTATGGGTGAATGGGTTCTCTCTGGCAGGGAAGCGGTTGAGCGCTGTTATGCACGGCATGAGTTGAAAGATGATTACTTTGCTGTTATTTTAGACTGGAAGATGCCGGAGATGGATGGTATAGAAACTGCCAGACAGATCCGGAAACGGATAGGAAAAGAGATCCCCATCATTGTACTGACATCCTATGAATTCAGCGAAATTGAAGAAGAAGCAAAGGCTGCAGGTGTAGATGCTTTTATTGCAAAACCGCTGTTCCGTTCCCGGCTGACGGCAACACTGCGGCAGTTTACTTCAGGAAGAAAAGAAAAAATAGCAAGAAATTATCTGGAGAAGCTGTCAGAATCAGACTACACGGGAAAAAGGATTCTGCTGGTTGAGGATAATGAGTTGAACAGAGAAATTGCTGGTGAAATTTTACAGATGACAGGTGCAAAAGTGGAAACGGCAGAAAATGGGAAAATTGCAGTTGAAAAAGTGGAAGCTTCTCCGGAAGGATTGTATGATCTTGTTTTTATGGATATCCAAATGCCTGTCATGAATGGTTATGAGGCAACTGCAGCAATCAGGAGCCTTCCGGGTGAAAAGGGAAAACTGCCTATTGTTGCCATGACTGCCAATGCTTTTGCAGAAGATGTACAGCTGGCCAAAAATACAGGCATGAATGGACATATCGCGAAACCGCTGGATATGAATAAGCTGAATGATGTTCTGGAAAGCTGGCTGTAACTGATTTTCATGTGATCACAAAGTATATTACTAGGAACAGAGTGAACAGTAACAGTAACTCAGGTGATGCTGCATAAATCCTCAAATACTCCTTGCAATAAAAAAATACAGCAATTATAATATAAATACAAAAGCCGGATGCGGAGGCTGACTTCTGAAAACAAAGAAAGGAAGTATAAAATGGCGAAAATTTTAATCAGTCCGTCCAAATATTTACAGGGTGCGGGAGAAATGAAGAATCTTGGAACTTATGCTGCAAAGAGCGGAAAAAAAGCGTTGGTTCTGATCAGTAAAGGCGGATATAAAAGAATCGGTAAAACGATCGAAGAGAGCTTTGCTGAGAGTACCTGTGAGGTGGTTTTTGATTATTTTAACGGAGAATGCTGTAACAGTGAGATTGATCGTCTGGTAAAGATCGTAAAAGATGAGCAGTGTGATCTTACCATTGGTATTGGTGGAGGAAAGATCTTTGATACAGCGAAGGCAGTTGCATACTATGCGGGAACACCGGTATTTATCTGTCCGACGATCGCATCTACAGATGCCCCTTGCAGTGCTTTGTCTGTTATTTATACAGAAGAAGGAGTTTTTGAAAAATATCTGTTTCTTCCGGCGAATCCGAATCTTGTTCTGATGGATACAGATATCATCACCAAATCGCCGGTTCGTCTTACTGTGGCTGGTATGGGAGATGCACTGGCAACATATTTTGAGGCAAGGGCATGCAAGAGAAGCGGAGCAACTTCCTGTGCAGGAGGTAAGACAACAGAGGCTGCCATGGCACTGGCTGAACTTTGTTTTAATACCTTGATGGATGAGGGCGTAAAAGCTAAGATAGCTCTGGAAGCAGGCGTATGCACACCGGCAGTTGAGAAAGTGATTGAGGCTAATACACTTCTTTCTGGAATTGGTTTTGAAAGTGCAGGACTTGCAGGTGCACATGCGATCCATAACGGATTTACTGTACTGGAAGAATGCCATCATATGTATCATGGAGAAAAAGTTGCATTCGGAACCATCACACAGCTGGTACTGGAGAATATTCCCCAGGAAGATCTGGAAGAGATCATCTTATGGTGCATTGAAGTAGGACTTCCTGTTACTCTGGCAGAGCTTGGAGCTGGGAAAGTAACTGATGAGCAGCTTATGGAAGTTGCCACAACTGCATGTGCGGAGAATGATACACTTCACAACATGCCATTTGAAGTTACACCGGAAACTGTATTTGCAGCAATCAAAGCGGCAGATGCATATGGAAGATATTACCTGGATGAGGAATAAACAGATAAAAAGTAAATAGCTGATATAAATAAAAAATTGCAATCTGCAGAAACAAGAGTTATCAAGTATTGTTATCCTGCAGGTTGCTTTTTTTTATGTATGGCTGTAATATAACAGAAAGATCAGTAAATATTGGAACAGAAAACATACGGAGGAATATTTGTGGCAAAAAAACGAAAACCCAAAATGGAGCTTCGATATTATAAGATGCCGGAGGGGAGCCCCATCCTTGCATTGCTTGGACAGAAGTGGGTTCAGAATTATGGGAACGATATCGATTATCTCCATTTTCATAATTATCTGGAAATCGGATTCTGCTATGAAGGACAGGGATTTATGATACTTGGAGAGGATAAGGTACAGTTTCATGACCGGGATTTTACGGTGATCCCATCCAATTATCCACATACCACAAACAGTGATATTGGAACTATCAGCCGCTGGGAGTATCTTTTTATTGATGTAGAAGGATTCCTGGATAAAGTTATTAATAATTCGGTAAAAAAAGAAAAAATCGTTCAGCGGATCAACTCCAGATCACTTTTTCTGAATGAAAAAGAAAACCGATCCATGGCAGGTAAGATCCTTAAGATCCTGGATATCATGCGGGATGGAGAGGAATTTTATCTGGAAGAAGCTAAGGGAATTTTGGCATCGCTTCTTGTGGAAATCGCAAGGATAAACCGGGATTCAGGCGAAGAACGTTACAGCGAAGGCAGAGGAAAAGTCATGGATATGATATCCAGGTTCCAGGATTATATTTCTGATCATTACATGGAGGATCTTCGTATTGACGACTGGCAGAATACTGTCATATCAGTGAAACTCATTTGCGCCGGATATTTACGACTTACATGAAGATGAGCCCGCTGGAATACATCAATACGATCCGTATCCAGGCGGCCTGTGATTATCTGAAAAAAACAGATCAGCCAATTGCAGATATAGCACATAAGTGTGGCTTTACCACCAATTCCACATTTAATCGGAATTTTCGTCAGGTTACGGGAATGACACCGCTGGAGTGGAGAAAACGTCCGGAGAACTATGAACAGCAGCTTCTTAAGTTTGACATCCATTCAGAGGAAGGCTGGTAAAACAACAAAACCAGATCTGTGGATCTGTCACGACAGAATAGAAATATCAGACTGTATGCGGATCAGGCAGATAGAAAGAGGTAAGAAATGTACGATTACAGGATTGTGGAGCAGGTCTCCAGAAAAAAGAAACATATGTCAGGAGCTCTCAGAAAAGTAATGGTGATCTTTGCGGCAATTTTTGTACTGATGGGTATCACGATCTCTCAGGCATTCATGCTTCCGGGATTTCTTCTGGCGCTGCTTTACTTTGCTTATGACATATTCAGCCAGAGAGACTATGAATATACCATGGAAAACGGACAACTGACCATAGATGTGATCTATGGTAAAAAATATCGTAAAACAGCTCACGTGCTGAAGCTTGAGGAGATGGAAGTGACAGCACCTCACTATCATGAAAAAGTGGCAAAATATAAAAAGAATACCGGAACGGAGAAACTGAAAAAATACGATTATACCTCTTATGAAGATGATGTGCCTTACTATACCATGATCATTCAGGAAGATGGACGTAAAATAAAACTTCTTCTGGATCTGACAGAGGAAATGCTGCATACGATGAAAACGCAGTTCCTGAAAGGGTTTATTTTGCATAATATGCAGAAATGTTTGTGAAATATGTATGAAAAACAACATAAAATTTTATGAAATAGAAACAAAAACCTTCTTTTTTGACAAAAAATGTTCGCACAATGTCAAAAAAGAAGGTTTTTGGGGCATCCTGACGAATGTAAAAAGAAAAAATCCTCAAAGTGCATATTTTTTGTAAAAATATAGCGTGACAATAGTGCACAATCAATAAAATGGTTGAAATTGCACATTATATGAACAATTCTGCAAACTATAGAGGAAATACGTATGCTATAATCCATTCATAAGCAAACGGGAAATGCTTAATAAAGGAGGAAAAGTAAATGAAGAAAAAATTACTCGCAGTATTAATGACAGGTATCATGGCAATGTCTTTTGCTGCAACTACTACAGCAGTATATGCAAAAGGTGATGACGATAACACCCTGACTGTATGGGCATGGATCAGAACTTCAACATCAAGGCTATGAATATTGCAGGTGAGCAGTATGCAAAGGATCACGAAGGATTCAAGGTTGATGTAGTTGAGACATCTTCTGATGACTGCCAGACCAAACTTACAACAGCAGCAAACGCCGGAGATTACAGCACACTTCCGGACATCGTTCTGATGCAGGACAACAGCTATCAGAAGTATCTGAAGAGTTATCCGGATGCTTTCACAGATCTGAAGGATATGGATATCAACTGGGATGATTTCGGAAAACTGAAACAGTCCTACTCCATGGTAGATGACACACATTACGGAGTTCCGTTTGATAACGGTGCAACAATTGCCTGCTATCGTACAGATATCCTGGAAGAAGCAGGATATACCATTGATGATCTTACAGATATCACATGGAGCAAATTCATGGAGATCGGAAAAGACGTTCACGAAAAAACAGGTAAATATCTCCTTACAAGTGAAGCAACAGGTGGCGATACTCTGCTGATGATGATCCAGTCCTGTGGAGCAAACTTCGTAAATGATGACGGAGAGGCTTATATCGTTGGCAACGATGTAGCAGAGAAATGCGTAGATCTTTATGTGGATCTTGTAAAGAACAATGTTGTTAAATTAGTAAATAACTGGGATGAGTACATCTCCACAATCACAGGCGGAGAGGCTGCCGGTATCGTTAACGGTAACTGGATCACAGCTACACTGATGGGAACAGAGGATCAGAAGGGTCTGTGGCAGATCACAACAATGCCGAAAGTTGACGGCGTTGATACAGCTACAAACTATGCAAACAATGGCGGATCTTCCTGGTACATTACATCTAACTGCAAGAATGTAGAGCTTGCTGAGGACTTCCTTGCAAGTACATTTGGTTCCAGCACAGACTTCTATGATGCAATCCTTCCGGAAACAGGTGCAATTTCCTGCTACCTGCCGGCTGGTGAGTCTGAGGTTTACAATGAGCCAAGCGAGTTCTTCAATAACCAGCCGATCTTCTCAACAATTGTAGAGTACTCTTCACACATTCCGGAATTTACAAAAACTCCGTACCACTATGAGGCAAGAGAGTGCATCAACACAGCTGTTGTTAATATTGTAAACGGCGCAGATAAAGAATCTGCACTTCAGGAAGCACAGGATACACTGGCATTCAAGATGACAGAGTAAAGCTGAAATATTAATGAAATACAGAGCAGGGGACTGCATGCAGTCCCTTGTCTTATGTAAAGGTTTAGATGTTTGAAAGGAGGAGTTCCTGTGAATTCCAAAAAAAAGTGGCATGTCTCTGGTAGCGAAACAAAGAGCGGCCGGCTGGATCTTTCTGGCACCGGCAACCATTATGATCGCTGTCATGAGTTTTTATCCGATGATCCGCGCATTTATCATTTCTTTACAGACAGGTGCCGGAGCAAACATGAGGTTTGCGGATCCGATCTTCAGTAACTATAAACGTATTATGGTGGATAAGGTATTCCAGCAGTCCATTGTCAATACATTTCTGTATCTTATTATCCAGGTGCCGATCATGCTGGTCCTTGCGATCCTGCTCGCACAGCTTCTGAATAACAAAGATCTGAAATTCAAAGGATTTTTCCGTACATGCGTATTCCTTCCATGTGCGACATCTCTTGTATCTTATTCCCTGATCTTCCGTTCCATGTTTGCAACAGATGGCCTGATCAACAGTATCCTGATCAAACTTGGAATTTTAACAACCGGTTATAACTTCCTTGGAAACTCCACAAGTGCAAAGATTGTTATTATCATCGCGCTGATCTGGAGATGGACTGGATATAACATGGTATTTTATCTTGCGGGACTTCAGAATATCGAATATTCCGTATATGAGGCAGCAAAGATCGATGGAGCCAATGGCTGGAAGACTTTCTGGAAGATTACAGTACCGCTTCTGAAACCGACGATCATCATGACATTCATCATGTCTATTAATGGTACACTGCAGTTGTTCGATGAGTCTGTCAACCTGACAAAAGGTGGCCCGGCTAACTCAACCATCACAATGTCTCACTATGTTTACAATACATGTTTTATTAATGTGCCAAACTTCGGATATGCTGCAGCAATGTCATTTATCATATTTATCATGGTAGCTATCCTGGCCTTTATCAACTTGAAAGTAGGTGATACACGTGACTGAGAAAAAGAACAAATCCGCGATCCAGAGAAGATTGATCCCTACATATATTTTCCTGATCATCGTATCATTTATCTCTGTATTTCCGTTGTACTGGATGATCTCCGCAGCAACCAATACATCCACAGATGTATCCAGAGGCCGGATTCTTCCGGGTACATATTTCATGCAGAACTTTAAGAACCTGACAGCACAGCAGCCGCTGTGGAGAGCACTTGGAAACTCTCTGTTTTATGCGGTTCTGACTACTGTTATCTGTCTTCTGATCTGCTCTATCGCAGGTTATGGATTTGAGGTATATCATGACAGATGGAAAGACAGACTGTTCTCCATCCTGCTTCTTGCAATGATGGTTCCTCAGGTTGCCACAATGGTTCCGTTATTTAAGATGTTCTCCAAAGCAGGCCTCTTAAATACAGCGGTAGGTTTTATCCTTCCGATCATCTCCACGCCATTTATGATCATGATGTTCCGTCAGAATGCAAGAGCATTCCCGATCGATATCATTGAAGCAGCTCGTATTGACGGATTAAGTGAGGTAAGGATCTTTTTCCAGATGTTTATCCCGACTATGAAATCTACTTATGCGGCGGCAGCAGTTATCACATTTATGAATGCATGGAATTCCTATCTGTGGCCGAAGGTAATCATGACAGATAATAAGGCGATGACCATGCCGATGTTGATCGCCAATCTGATCACAGGATATGTAACGGATTACGGCATGCTGATGTGCGGCGTATTATTCTGTTCCATTCCGACTATGATCGTATTCTTCGTATTACAGAAACAGTTCGCAGAGGGTATTACTGGAGCTGTAAAATAATTTTAAAACAAAAAGGATGCTGCTGAAATCTTTAGGTATATTGTATAATATGCTTTAACTGGATCACGCAGCATTCTTTTTATACCAGATCAACTGTGGATCAGTTGCCTGGTATAAAGCTTCGTAGCGGAGCGGATGACTTTGTCCGCTTGATGCGAATAAATCATAAGGAGATAAAAAAATGGCAGAGCAGATCAGATACGGCCATTATCTGCACGGCGGCGATTACAACCCTGAGCAGTGGCTGGACAGACGGATATTCTGAAAAAAGATATCGAATATTTCAAAAAAGCCCATATCAATACCGTTTCCATGGGAATGTTTTCCTGGGCAGTGCTGGAGCCGGAAGAGGGGAAATATAACTTTGACTGGCTGGAAGAAGTGATCGATAATCTGTATAAAGAAGGAATTTATACGATACTTTCCACACCATCCGGAGCAAGACCGAAATGGATGGCAGATAAATATGAAGAAGTTCTTCGCATGGATCCGGATCGCACAAGAAGATTTTTCGGTGGAAGACATAATCACTGTTATACTTCTCCAGTATACAGGGAAAAAGTCTACAATATTAATAAGAAGCTTTCTGAACGTTTCGGAAAACATCCCGCAGTGCTTTTGTGGCATATTTCCAATGAATATGGTGGAGAATGCCACTGTCCTCTGTGCCGGGAAAAATTCCGGGAATGGCTGAAAGAAAAATACGGGACCATCGAAAATTTAAATTCCAGCTGGTGCACAACGTTTTGGAGCCATACCTATAACAGCTTTGATCAGATCGAAAGTCCTTCGCCAAAGGGGGAAAATGCTCTTCATGCACTTACCTTGGACTGGAAACGTTTTGTTACAGACAGGACTGTGGATTTTATGAAGCATGAGATTTCTGCGATCCGTGCAGGTGGTTCCGAGCTTCCGGCAACCGCCAATCTGATGTATGACTACAACGGACTGGACTATAAAAAATTTAAGGATGTTATGGATATTGCATCCTGGGATAATTATCCAAGCTGGCATAAAAAAGACAATTATACCACAGCGTTGGACGGAGCCATGCAGCATGATCTTATGCGAAGCATCAAGAAAGCACCGTTTCTTCTGATGGAATCCTGTCCCTCTGCGACCAACTGGAAGCCTATCAACAAGCTGAAAAAACCAGGAATACATCTGGCTGCCTCTCTGCAGGCAGTTGCTCATGGTTCAGACAGTGTTCTGTATTTCCAGCTTCGTCAGAGCCAGGGAGCCTCTGAGAAATTCCATGGTGCGGTGATCGATCACTACGGTGGGGATGATACTCGTATTTTCCGCGAAGTGACAGAGGTAGGAGAAGCGTTGGAGCAGATCCGGGAAACTGCTGGAAGCGTGACGAAGTCTCCGGTGGCTGTTCTCTATGACCGGGAAAATGACTGGGCGCTGAAGGATGCGCAGGGACCTCGAAACGAGGATATGCATTATCAGGAAACTGTACTGAAACAGTATCGTGCTCTCCGAAGAAAAGGCTATAATACAGATATCATCAATATGGAACATGAGCTGTCCAGGTACCGTTTGGTAACGGCACCGATGGCCTACATGTTTTATCATGGATATGCCGAAAAGCTTCGCACTTTTGCAAAAAACGGTGGTACTTTGGTAATTTCCTACTGGTCCGGACTTGTAGATGAAACAGATAAATGCTATCTGGAGGGAACCCCTCACGGACTGATGGAAGCAGCTGGTATCCGTACGGAAGAGATCGATGCACTTTATGACTGGGAAGAAAACGTAGGTATCCCGGAAACAGGAAATCATCTCAGAATTACAGAAAGCTATACCTGCAAAAATCTCTGTGAGCTTGCAAAGGTTTCCGATGCGGAAGTACTGCTGCGTTATGGAAGGGATTTCTATCAGGGGTATCCGGTACTGACTCACAAGAAATACGGAAAGGGCCATGTTTATTATGTGGCGGCAGATATGGAAGCAGCCTTTTATGAGGATTTTCTGGGAAGGGCAGCAGAGGAAGCAGGCGTGAAGATGCCGCTTACATTTATACCGGAAGGTATTTCTGTGACAACCAGAGAAAATGAGGATACGGAATATCTGTTTATCCAGAATTTCGGAGAAAAGACAGAAACAGTTTCTGTCTCGGGGGATTACGAAGTTCTCTACGGATCAACAGATGAAAATATTGCTCCGCTTGCCACCAGGATTTTAAAGCGGAAAAAATAATCACAGTAAAAAACACAGCAAAAAGTATAAAGCATATTTGTTTTCGGACGGTATGCTTTTTACTGCTGTCTGGGAAAGAGAAGGTAAAATGGCAGGTACACCAAAAGAAGAGATAAAAAGAATAGCGGATCAGTTTGCATTTACCGGAGAACTGGTTTCCTGCGGCCCCTGCGGAAGCGGGCATATCAACGAAACCTATATGCTTAGATATCGGATCGGAGAGATGGGGTCCATTAAGGTGATCCTTCAGAAGATCAATCGGGAGATCTTTCAGAAACCGGAAGAACTGATGGAGAACATTGCCGGAGTCACCGGGCATCTGAAAAAGAAAGTTCTTCAGAAGGGAGGAGATCCGGAACGGGAGGTTCTGAACCTGATTCCGACAAAGGACGGGAAGGCATTCCTGACAGATGAAAACGGAGAATGCTGGAGAGCTTATATTTTTATTACCGATGCAGTAAGCTATGATCTGGCAGAAAAACCGGAGGATTTTTATGAAAGTGCAGTTGCATTTGGAAAATTCCAGGAAATGCTAGCAGATTACCCGGCAGAGACTCTGCATGAAACGATAAAGGATTTCCATGATACAAAGAAACGTTTTCAGACTTTGAAAAATGCCATAGAGAAGGACAGCCGCCATCGTGCTGCATCCGTAAAAGAAGAGATCGCATTTGCGTTTCAGCATGAGTATCTGGCAAATGTATTCGGTGAGCTTCTGGCAAAAGGTGAGGTGCCCCTTCGGGTAACGCACAACGATACGAAGCTGAATAACGTTATGATCGACTTGGAAACAGGAAGGGGAATCTGTGTAGTGGACCTGGACACGGTTATGCCGGGACTTGCCATGAATGATTTTGGAGATTCCATTCGTTTCGGGGCCAGCACTGCATTGGAGGATGAGAAAGATTTAAGCAAAGTTTCCTGTGATATGGAGCTCTATGAAATCTATGTAAAAGGCTTTCTGGAAAGCTGTGGAGATAAGCTTAGTGCAAAAGAGATCGAGATGCTTCCCATGGGAGCTAAGGTGATGACTTATGAATGTGGCATTCGCTTTCTTACCGATTATCTGGAAGGAGATCATTATTTTAAGATCGACCGGGAAGAACACAATCTGGACCGCTGCCGCACACAGTTTAAGCTGGTGGCTGATATGGAACAGAAATGGGATACTATGCAGACGATCGTGAAAAAATATCAGAAATAAAAAAACAGGGATTTTTACAATGGAGGTAAAGTGATGAGCGAAACAAAAGGAAGAGTGACCATTCCGACAGATCTGGATGTGATCCCGGAGACACTGAAAATGCTGGATGAGTGGGGTGCAGATGCCATCCGTGACTGTGACGGAACGGAATTTCCAGCAGAGCTGAAGAAAACCGGCGCAAAGATTTATGCAACTTATTATACCACCAGAAAGGACAATGCCTGGGCAAAGGCCCATCCGGAAGAAATCCAGCAGATGTATATCATGACATCCTTCACACGGCAGTGTCGGATACTCTGGAAATCCATCTGATGGATCATCTGTATCCGGATATGCTGGCTGTGAATACAAGAGATGATATCAGAAGATGGTGGGAAGTCATTGACCGGACTACAGGGGAAGCTGTCAGTACAGAGGAATGGTCATACGATGAAAAAAACGGAAATGTTGTGATCAGGCCGGCGAAAGAGTTTCATGAGTATACGGTAAGTTTTCTTGCATATATCATGTGGGATCCGGTACATATGTACAATGCAGTTGTCAATGACTGGAAGGATGTAGAGCCTCAGATCACTTTTGATGTGCGTCAGCCCGCAACACGTGCACATTCCATGGATCGCCTCCGCAGATTTCTGGATTCCCATGATTATGTGAATGTAGTACGATTTACTACATTTTTTCACCAGTTCACACTGATCTTTGATGAGATGGCACGGGAAAAATATGTAGACTGGTTTGGATATTCCGCTTCGGTGAGCCCCTATATCCTGGAACAGTTTGAGCAGGAAGTGGGATATAAGTTCCGTCCGGAGTTTATCATTGATCAGGGATATATGAACAACACCTACCGTATCCCATCAAAAGAATTTAAAGATTTCCAGGCTTTCCAGAGACGGGAAGTGGCGAAGCTTGCAAAGGAAATGGTAGACATTGTCCATGAATACGGAAAAGAGGCCATGATGTTCATGGGCGATCACTGGATCGGTATGGAGCCCTTTATGGATGAGTTTGCTTCCATCGGGCTGGATGCGGTAGTGGGAAGCGTCGGAAACGGAGCGACCCTACGTTTGTTCAGTGATATTAAACATGTAAAATATACAGAGGGAAGATTTCTGCCGTACTTTTTCCCGGACACCTTCCATGAGGGCGGGGATCCTGTAAAAGAGGCAAAAGTAAACTGGGTGACTGCAAGAAGAGCTATCCTTCGAAGTCCGATCCAGAGAATTGGATACGGCGGTTATTTGAAACTGGCTCTGGAATTTCCGGATTTTGTACAGTATATCAAGGAAGTCTGCCAGGAATTCCGTGTGCTCTACGACAATATCCAGGGAACCACACCATACTGTGTAAAACGTGTGGCTGTTTTAAATTGCTGGGGAAAAATGCGCTCCTGGGGCAACCATATGGTACATCATGCCATCTATTACAAGCAGAATTATTCCTATTTCGGAATTATCGAGCATTAAGCGGTGCGCCTTTTGATGTGTCCTTTATCAGCTTTGATGATATCCGTCAGGATAAAGATCTGCTGAATGATTTTGATGTGATCATCAATGTAGGTGATGCGGATACTGCACAGTCCGGTGGTGAGAACTGGCAGATCCGGAAATCCTTACAGCAGTGCGGAAATTTGTCTATAATGGCGGCGGATTTATTGGCGTCGGTGAACCGGCAGCTCATCAGTGGCAGGGAAAATTCTTCCAGCTGGATGACATCCTTGGTGTAGAGGAAGAAAGAGGATTTAATCTTAATACCGATAAATACAACTGGGAAGAGCATAAAGATCATTTTATCCTGAAGGATACAGATGGAACCGTAGATTTCGGTGAGGGGAAAAAGAATATCTTTGCACTTCCGGATACGAAGATCCTTATCCAGAAAGATCAGGAAGTCCAGATGGCAGTAAAAACCTTCGGAAAAGGCCGGGGCGTTTATATCAGCGGACTTCCGTACAGCTTTTGCAACAGCCGTATTCTTTACAGAGCCGTACTCTGGTCAGCGGCAGCGGAAGGTGAGCTTCACCGTTGGTTTTCTTCCAATTATAATGTGGAAGTACATGCTTATGTGAAAAATAAAAAGTATTGTGTGGTAAACAACACCTATGAGCCACAGGACACTACGGTTTACACAGGGGATGGAAAGAGCTTTGACCTTCATCTGGAAGCTAATGAGATCCGCTGGTATCAGATCTGAGAAAGCAGGATACAGGTTTACTGATAAAGAAAAGCTGTGAAATTGTCTGAGGGCGTTGACAGAGAAAAAAACTTATAATATAATAAATCCATTCCAAAAGTAGGAAAACAAAGCTGTTGTAATAGAGAAAATCTATTATAACAGCTTTTTGTTATTGCTGACAAACAATTTTACTTACAAAGAGGAGGGATTTATGAACAAAAAGATCAAAACCCTGTTTTGCAGAAAAAGAGTGCTTTTTCTCCGGAAAATAAAAGCAGAAAAAGCAGTATTGTGATAAAATAAAAGAAAAATATTTCAAAGATAAAATGATCAGAAGAAAAGAGGCAGATAGATTATGACAAAAGCAGAAAAAAAGACACTGAAGCTTCCAGCAGAGAAGCCTCAGTATATTACAGTAAATGATATTACTTACGCACAGGTGGACTCCTGGTTCGGACATTGCAGGCGGGATCTGAAACTGGATATAATCTATCCAGAAACAAAAGATGGAAAAATCTATCCCTGCATCCTCTGGATCTGCGGAGGCGCATGGCTGATGATGGATAAATCCGCACATAATCTTTATCTGAGCAGACTGGCATCCAGTGGTTTTGTAGTGGCAAGTGTGGAGTATCGTACTTCCAATCAGGGCCCGTATCCCATGCCGCTGCAGGATGTAAAGGCAGCTATCCGTTATCTGAAAGCCCATGCAGACCGGTTCCGCATCAACAAAGAGCAGATAGGAGTTATGGGAGAGTCTGCCGGAGGATATCTTACCTGTATGGCTGCGCTGGACAATGATCCGGCTCTGGATGTGGGAGAGTATCTGGAAGAATCCAGTAAGGTACAGGCTGCCTGCCCATGGTATCCGCCTACGGATCTTTCCGCATTTCCGTGTGAATCTGCAGAAAAATGTGCTTCTTCCGCAGAATCCCTTCTGCTTGGATTTAATTCCATGTTAAATAAAGAAAAGGCATACCAGAGCAGTCCGGTTTCCAAGGTTACGAAGGATGCACCGCCATTTCTGATCATCCATGGCAACTGCGATCAGGTCGTTCCTTATGTTCAGTCGGAAACTTTATACGGACTTCTGGAGAAAAAAGACTGTGATGTTACTTTGCTGACACTGGATGGTGCAGACCATGCAGATATCCAGTTTTTCCAGGATGAGGTATGGAACCGGATCGCAGATTTTTCCATGAAAAACTGAAATAAATAAAAGACAGGAGCACAGATCATCCAGCAGTTGTTGTAAATATGTGATCTTGAAAAGACTAAAATAGAAAAGAGAAACACAAATGATAACATTAAACGATTATCTGTATTCCGGAGATACTCTTCTCCGGATACTGAAGAAATACATTCGGGATCTTAGGATAGAGGCGAAGGAAAAACACAATGAGATCGATCTGGTACACTGTAATTTTTTGATCCAGATCCAGGAGCTTCTGGAGCATAATGATTTCCTCACTGCCCAGTCTCAGAAGATTCGGGAATTTTATAAATATATGGCAGGGGAATATCCGTTTCTGGCGTTTACCTTCAAGGGAAGAATCAAATCCCTGATCCGTGCGGAGGAAAAATTTAACGGATATGTAGTAGAATTTATTTATGACTACTATAAAGAATATGGGGAATATCCTTCTGTATCCCAGATCAAGGAACGGTTAAGCTGTTTCCGCGATTTTATTGCCTACAGGATCGTTATCGCCATGCCAGATGTCATCTGAAAAATGGTGAGAATGTCAGAGAAGAAGAGCTTCGTTATCTTTATGAGATCGCCAATATACTTCCGGGATTTCTGGAAGAAAGAGGATTTACCGCAGAGCCGGCCAGAGGAGTGCAGGAAAGTACATCGCCACTGCTCAGCAGAGAAGCAAAGCCTTACTATAGGGATTACATCTGTAATAACAGTGAGGATGATTATCAGTCTCTGCATATCACGTTTTATGATAACAGTTCCCGAAGCTATATGGAAGTACAGCTGCGGACCAAAGAAATGGATGATGTTGCGGAGATTGGTTCCGCCAACCATTTAAGCTATGAGAAAAAACAGGAAAGTGAACGCAGGAGAAGGGACGCGGTTCCCCAGGGGGAATGTATCTATTTTGACGAGGCCTATGAGCGGGGTATGCGGCTTCTTGGACTGGATCTTGCTGCGCTGGACGTTAATATGTTTGGTGCGGTAAACAACAGCCTGATCAATGATGGCTGCGGACTGTTCCGCGGAAGGATGATCCTTCCTTATGAGCATCTTTCCCGTTTTCAGAATGATATCGTTGACTGAGGGAGGATGACATGAAAGACTTGACAAAAGGGAAGCCTTCCACATTGATCCTGTCCTTTGCGCTTCCTGTATTTCTGGGAAATCTCTTGCAGCTGACGTACAGCCTGGCAGATACCCGGATCGTGGGAAGCTTTCTTAAAGAAGATGCGCTGGCGGCAGTAGGGGCCACCAGTCCTTTAAGCGGGCTGATCATCGGTTTTCTGATGGGCCTTGCAAATGGATTTGCCATTGTCACCGCACAGAAATTCGGTGCCGGAAACCGGGAAGAAGTACGAAAATCTTTTGCGCTGTCTCTTGTAATGGGCAGCGTGATTTCTCTGATCCTGACTGTTTTGGGACTTTTGTTTCTGCATCCGATCCTGAGGTTCCTGAATGTTCCGAATCATTTGACGGGAACTGCCAGGCAGTATATCTTTATTATTATCGCAGGTATGCTGGCAACGTTTCTTTATGATACCTGCGCGGCATCTCTGCGTGCACTTGGGGATACGGTGACGCCTCTTGTGATCCTGGCGGTGTCTGTAACTTTAAATATCGCAGGAGATCTGTTTTTTATTCTGGTAGTAAAAGCAGGAGTTCAGGGAGCGGCCGTTGCACGGTACTTTCACAGACGCTGGCATTTCTGATATGCTGGTTTTACATGATCCGCAGGTATGAGATCCTACGGCTGAAAAAAGAGGATTTTTTCGGTCTCGAAAGAAATATGATGAAAAATATGCTGAGTGCCGGACTTTCTATGGGACTTGTAAGCTCTCTTGTAAATCTTGGTACACTGGCACTTCAGACCTCCATCAATCGGCTGGGAAGAGATATCATTGTGGTACATACAGCAGCTCGTAAGATCACAGAGATGTTTATGATCATGTTTGGCGTGTTCGGCCAGACCATGGCGATCTTCTGCGGCCAGAACGCAGGTGCAGGAGGATGGACCGGGTACGCCATGGAATCGGTCTTGCAGTTCTGTATACCTGTATCTGGTCCGTGATGACTGTGATCTTCAGTTTTACCATTGGAAAACAGCTGATCTATCTGGTCACAGGAAGCCATAATGAAACGGTGATCCGCAATGCCGCCAATTATCTTAAATTTGATACGATCTTTTATTTCGTAACGGCTGTGATCAGTGTCCTCAGAAATGCTATGCAGGGCCTTGGAGAAACGGTGATCCCTCTGGTTTCCAGTGCGCTGGAGATGATCGGAAAAGTAGTGATCGCGGTGACTCTGGTGCCACTTCTCGGATATACCGGCGTGATCGTAGCAGAACCGATAGTCTGGGTCATTATGGTGATCCCGCTGATCGTGAAGATACTTAAGATGCCTGAATTAAAGAAAACAGTCTGAGAGATTCGAAGATCCGATGAGAAAGATTCGCGTGAAAAATAAAAAGCACATTGTATGGAATGAGCCGCCACCGGAAAGTATGACTTTTGGGGTGGTTCAACCATAGCAATGTGCTTTTTTTAATTTTACATAGTTGCTGTCGCTTCTTTTACGTTTTCCTTTTCAGGAAAGATATGTCTGAAAATAAAACGTACGATCGGACCTGCATAGATCAGCTGCCAGAAGAATGCCATCGGGAAGTTGAATGCGGTTGTCTGAAGCCATACAGCTACGAACTGATTTCCTGCATCCTTAAAGAGAATGGTTGCGGCAAGACTCATTAATGGGCACATGAAAGCAACGGAAGGAACGGAGATCGCAAGGATCTTGCTGAAGGGATGGCAGTTTTTGAAATCTACCATGCGCATTGCACAACCAAAGGCAAGCTTGGATACAAGGAAGAAGTCAAGGATAAATGCGATCGGTCCCATGATCACCAGCTCATGAAAAGCGTCAAGGAACACGCGGTTTGTCATACTCCCTGTGTTCAGGGAAATGTTGTAGCAGATCATGGCGTAAACCATGAAAAATACCATGATAAGGGTAAAGATAACTTCCTGAAATTTGTTTTTTGGCATAAAAAATCCTCCTTTAAAATGATTAAGTGATAATGTAAAACCTCAGAGCATGTGTTGTTCGTTAATCATTCAGGAGAATGTGCGTTTCCAATATATGACAGGATTTTGTCATAAACCATATTCGGTTTTTTGACCAGATCAAACTGCGAAGCAGTTATTTGGCTGTAAACAGGCAGCAGAGCGGTTTACGAATATCCGCTTGATACCGGCGATTATGATATCATAAGCAGCAAAGCCTTGTCAATAAGTAAAATTCGCAACATCCTGCGGAATGTTCTGAAAAAACATGGAAATATCAGAAGAGTAATTGAGAAAAAAATGGCAATAACTCCTCTTGACCGTTAAAGTTAGATATAGTAAACTTGTAAACAGTTAGCGGATTCTAACTAATGCGTAAAATTTGTGGCGGGCCGTATCCCCTGACAAAATGCGGCCTGAACAGGAGTTACGGACAGGGCGAAAAGACCAGACAGGAGGATAAATATCAAATGGATTATTTAGAGATTGAGAAGGTCATTGGAAGAGAGATTATTGATTCAAGAGGAAATCCGACCGTAGAGGCAGAGGTTTATCTGGCAGATGGAACGGTCGGAAGAGGAGCAGCACCAAGCGGAGCGTCCACAGGAGAATTCGAAGCACTTGAGCTGAGAGATCAGGATAAAAGCCGTTTTGGAGGAAAAGGTGTTTCGAAGGCCATTGAAAATATCAATACAGTAATTAATGATGCGCTGGCAGGAATGGATGCATCTGATATTTATGCAGTGGATGCTGCCATGCTCAAAGCAGATGGAACAAAGGACAAATCAAAACTGGGCGCAAATGCCATTCTTGCGGTTTCTATTGCGTGCGCACGTGCGGCTGCGATTTCTCTTGACATCCCCCTTTACAGATTTCTTGGTGGGGTGAACGGAAACAGACTTCCGGTTCCGATGATGAATATCCTAAACGGTGGTGCACATGCTGCGAATACCGTTGATGTTCAGGAATTCATGATCATGCCGGCAGGAGCACCAAGCTTTAAAGAGGGACTTCGCTGGTGTACGGAGGTATTCCACGCTCTTGCTGCACTTCTGAAAGAAAAAGGCCTTGCAACAAGCGTTGGAGATGAAGGTGGTTTTGCACCAGACCTTGGAAGCGATGAGGAAGCCATTGAGTACATCCTTGAAGCAGTGAAAAAAGCAGGATATGAGCCTGGAAAGGATTTTGTACTTGCCATGGATGCTGCATCCAGTGAGTGGAAAGGAAACAAAAAGGGGGAGTATGTTCTTCCGAAATGCGGAAAGAAATTTACATCTGCGGAGCTTGTTGATCACTGGAAAAATCTGATCGAAAAATATCCGATCTACTCTATTGAGGATGGCCTTGATGAGGAAGACTGGGAAGGCTGGCAGATCATGACAAAAGAACTTGGAGGAAAAGTACAGCTTGTAGGTGATGACCTGTTTGTTACAAATACAGAGCGTCTTAAGAAAGGTATCAGCCTTGGCTGCGGAAATTCTATTCTGATCAAACTGAATCAGATCGGTTCTGTATCTGAGACTCTGGAAGCCATCAAAATGGCACATAAAGCTGGCTATACAGCGATTTCTTCCCATCGTTCCGGAGAGACAGAGGATACAACCATTGCAGATCTTGCAGTGGCACTGAATACCTGCCAGATCAAGACAGGAGCTCCTTCCAGAAGCGAACGTGTGGCAAAATATAATCAGCTTCTCCGTATTGAGGAAGAGCTTGGTGATGCAGCAGTATATCCGGGATTCCGGGCATTCAATATCAAGAGATAAGATCATAACTAACACATTTCTCAAAAAAGGTACGCTTTGGCGTGCCTTTTTTTTGGCGAAAATAAGGTTGCCAGATTTCTCAAAATAGTATATTATGATTTACAGCCGTGTGAAAAAATAAAATTGAATATTGGAGATGCTATGAAAGAATACGTAAATACTTTTATGCGTTACAGGTTTCTTCTGGGAGAGCTTGTAAAAAAAGGAATCAAACTGAAGTACAGACGTTCCTATCTTGGTATCATCTGGTCTCTTCTTGAGCCGTTGCTTACCATGATCGTACTGACGATCGTATTCGGTACCCTGTTTGGAAACAAGGATCGGACATTTCCTGTATATATCCTGACAGGACGTCTTTTGTACACATTCTATTCCAGTGCCACAAAAGCGGCATTGAAATCAGTAAGAGCGAATTCGGCAATGATCAAGAAAGTTTATGTGCCAAAATATCTCTATCCGCTGTCAAGTGTACTTTTTAACTATGTGATCTTCCTGATCTCACTGATCGTGCTGGTTCCGGTAGGAGCAGTACTTGGTGTGGAGCCGACACTTTATATGCTCCAGATCCCGATCGCGCTGATCCTGGTATTTCTGTTGTCTTATGGTTGTGGAATGATCCTTGCTACGATTGGCGTTTTTTTTCAGAGATATGGAATATCTGTGGTCAGTAGCGCTGATGCTGATCATGTATACCTGTGCGATCTTTTATTATCCGTCCAGACTGCTGAAAAGTGGTTTTTCATGGATCCTGAAATATAATCCGCTGTACTGTACCATCGATGTTTTTCGTTCGGGAATGTTCGGAGAGCCGATGAATCTTCATTATGCGGCATACGCACTGGTATTCAGCCTTGTGACGATTGCCATCGGAATGTTCTGTTTCAAGAAGAAACAGGATGAATTTATCCTTTATATTTAACAGGAGAAAAATATGGAAAAACCTGCAGTAGTTGTAGATAACGTAAGTATGAAGTTTAATCTCAGTAAAGAAAAGGTAGACAGCCTGAAGGATTACGTGATTAAATTCTTAAAAAAAGAAATTAAATATAATGAATTCTGGGCTCTTCAGAATGTTGATTTTGAGGTAAAAAAAGGTGACCGTGTAGGAATCCTGGGACTTAACGGAGCGGGAAAAAGTACTCTGCTCAAAGTAATTGCCGGTGTATTCAAGCCTACCGAAGGCAAGGTGGTCCGAAACGGCCGTCTGGTCCCTCTTCTGGAACTGGGAGCCGGTTTTGATTCGCAGTATACAGGACGTGAGAATATTTTTCTGTATGGTGCGATGCTCGGATATTCCAAGAAGTTTCTGGAATCGAAATTTGATGAGATCGTTGAGTTTTCTGAACTGAAGGAATTTATCGATGTCCCTATTAAGAATTATTCTTCCGGTATGAAGGCAAGACTTGGATTCTCCATTGCCACACTGGTATCACCGGATATCCTGATCCTGGATGAAGTCCTTTCTGTAGGAGATGCCAAATTCCGGAAAAAGAGTGAAAAGAAAGTCTTAAGTATGTTTGATAAGGGCGTTACGGTACTGTTTGTATCCCATTCTCTGGAACAGGTACAGCGCTTGTGCAATAAAGCAATGATACTTGAAAAAGGAAAACTGATCGCATATGGAGATATTGATGAGATCTCGGCCAAATATACGGAGATGATCAGATAAAGAGCAGAAGGCGGCCCAGGCAGTCGCATAAATAAAAAGAACCGGACAGTGAACGGTTTGAATAGCAGATAGCCAGACGATTTGCGGAAATGATGCAAATGTCTGGCTATTGTGTTATTATATTACGAAGAAAACAGGGAGGCAAAAAGATGACTTTACAGCAGATCCTTGAAGAGGTAAAAAAAGGCCAGCTCTCTGTGGAGCGTGCAGAGGACCTTCTGAAAAAAGAGGGATATGAAGAAATGGATTATGCGAAGCTGGATACTACCCGAAAAGCGAGGACCGGTTTTGCGGAGGTAGTTTACTGTGCGAGAAAAGCAGACGAACATCTTTTGAATATCTATCAGAAGCTTTATGAGGAAGATGGAGAAGTCTTTGGAACAAGGGCGTCAGAACATCAGTATGAACTGGTAAAAAAGGTTCTTCCTGATGTGGTTTATGATTCGGTTTCCGGAATTTTGAAGATTGAAAAAGAGAAGGAGCATATCGGAAAGGTGGCAGTGTGTACAGCCGGAACAGCAGATATTTCTGTTGCGGAGGAAGCTGCCCAGACAGCAGAGTATTTCGGCACACATGTGGAGAGGATCTATGATGTGGGAGTCAGTGGTATGCACAGACTCTTTTCCAGGCTGGATACGATCCAGGAGGCTAACTGTGTGGTTGCGGTAGCAGGAATGGAGGGTGCGCTGGCAAGTGTTATGGGTGGTCTTGTGAAACGTCCGGTGATCGCGGTACCTACTTCTGTGGGATATGGCGCCAGCTTTCATGGATTGTCAGCGCTTCTGACAATGATCAATTCCTGTGCCAACGGAATTGCAGTAGTAAATATTGACAACGGATTTGGGGCAGGATATCTGGCAACCCAGATCAATCGGCTTGCGGAGGGAAAATAAATGAGAAACAAATTATATCTGGAGTGTACCTCCGGGATCAGCGGGGATATGACAGTTGCGGCTCTTCTGGATCTGGGTGCAGATCAGAAAAAACTGGTGAGAACTCTTAAAAGTCTGCCGGTAAAAGGTTTCGACATAAAGATCAGCCGTGTGATGAAATCAGGGATCAATGCCTGTGATTTTGATGTACTACTGGATCATGATCATGAGAATCATGATCATGATATGAAATATCTGTATGGGCATGATGGAGATTCTCACAGCCAAGATCATGAGGAACATCATTATAAACATAGTCATGAAGCCCTGGAAGCCCATGAGCATCCCCATTCTCATGAACATCATGTACAGGAAACCCATGGAAACAGTCATATATATACAGAAACGATGCATTCCCACCACGGACACCATCACCATGAACACCGTGGCCTTAACGAGATCATGGAGATTATCGACCATGCAGATATGACAGATCGTGCAAAATCCTATGGAAAAAGAATTTTTAAGATTCTTGCCGAGGCAGAAGCAAAAGCCCATAATGTACCGGTGGATCAGGTCCATTTCCATGAAGTGGGTGCAGTGGATTCCATTGTGGATATTCTTTCTGTTGCAATCTGTATGGATGATCTGGATGTGGAGGAAGTGATCGTTCCAAGACTTTGTGAGGGTAGCGGAACGATTCGCTGTCAGCACGGAATCCTTCCGGTGCCGGTACCGGCGGTAAGTAATATTGTAAGTGCTCATCAGCTGAAGCTGCATATCACATCGGTGCAGGGTGAACTGATAACGCCTACAGGAGCAGCTATTGTGGCGGCATTCCTTACATCAGAAAAACTGCCTGAAGATTTTACGGTGGAGAAGATCGGTATCGGAGCAGGCAAGCGCCAGTATGAGTGCCGGGAATTCTCCGTGCCATGCTGATCCGGGAATCCGGGGAGAAGGCTTCAGGCAATGATGCTTGTACGGAAATAGACACCATTATAAAGCTGGAATCTAACATTGATGACTGTACAGGAGAAACGCTTGGCTATGTTATGGAGCTTCTGTATGAGGCAGGAGCCAGAGAGGCCAATTACATGCCTGTATTTATGAAGAAAAACCGTCCGGCATGGCTGCTTACCGTTCTATGTAAAAAAGAACAGGTTTCAGCGATGGAGCAGATCATTTTCAGAGAAACGACAACCATTGGGATCCGTCGCCAGGAGATGGAGAGAACCATTCTGAAAAGAGAGAAAAGAACGGTTACAACCCCGCTGGGAAATGTAGAAGTGAAGGTCTGCACTTTTGACGGACAGGAATATTATTATCCGGAATACGAAAGCGTAAAAAAACTTTGTGAAAAAACAGGGATTTCTTATAAAGAAGTATATCATATGGCTGTGCGGGGATAAGATCGGGTTGGTTGCCTTGTATAATGCACTTACATATTGACACCTTTTCGAAAAAACTATATAAATGTATATAGAAAGAATTATTGCCGAACAGAAACAGCTGGCAATGATAACAGTAAGGCAGAGGCAAGGA
>ENA-OQCE01000295-OQCE01000295.1-human-gut-metagenome-genome-assembly--contig:-NODE-295-length-24323-cov-3.626798_pt1 | contig 24323 bp, 27 predicted proteins | sample MGYA00242495_ERZ504572 | MGnify/ENA primary metagenome ERZ504572 (study PRJEB26092, sample SAMD00036228) | human gut metagenome | host: Homo sapiens | study: EMG produced TPA metagenomics assembly of... | reverse complement strand
CCACGCCCGGACAACAAAACACTAAACACACTCCGTAACTGCAATATCTGTGCAGTTATAACAGGAATCACCACCGGAAGACTGATTGACTTTGGGTTTAGGGATTCCCTCAATATGGGAGCCTGCATGGCTCCTGCTGCCTGCGACACCATAGCCCGAAATCTTCAGGATTTTCACCGAAAACCATCCGATTATGATGCCATCTTCACCGGTGACCTGGGCATGGTAGGACAGACAATCCTGTTCGACCTTCTCACAGAAAAAGGATTTGATATCTCATCTGTCCATCAGGACTGCGGTATGCTGATCTATGATCCTCAGACTCAGGATACACATTCCGGCGGCAGTGGATGTGGATGTGCCGCCTCTGTTCTGGCGGGCTATATTCTTCCGGGTATTATACAGAAAAAATGGAAAAGGATTCTCTTTGTTCCCACAGGTGCCCTTCTGTCAAAGGTAAGCTTCAACGAGGGGGATCCTATTCCAGGTATCGCACACGCTGTTGTAATAGAACAGTACAGGGTTCCGGATATGATGTAGATACAGAAATTTTTTCAGGAGGAAAAATACATGGACTATTTTAATGCATTCTGGACAGGCGGACTGATCTGTGCCCTGGTACAGATTCTTCTGGACAGAACAAAGCTTATGCCCGGACGGATCATGGTACTTCTGGTATGTACAGGCTCTGTTTTAAGCGCTGTCGGAATCTATCAGCCATTTGCAGAATTTGCCGGAGCAGGCGCTTCTGTTCCCCTGCTTGGTTTTGGCAATATCCTGTGGAAAGGAATGAAAGAATCCATTGACAAAAACGGACTGATCGGACTCTTTATGGGAGGCTTTACCGCCTGCGCGGTGGGAGTCTCCGCAGCTTTGATCTTCTCTTATCTTGCAAGCCTGATCTTCAAGCCCAAAATGAAAGGATAACATACCATGAGTGATACTCTCTATTTACAGTTAGATCAGAATATCCAGATAAACCATCCACACATTTATCTTCAGGACATTGCAAAACTTTCCTGCAGCAACAGTAAAATCCTGAATCGGCTCCGGGTGATGCCGGTTATAAATCTTGACCCGAATAAACCAGGACGTTATGTAATGTCTGTCATGGATCTGATCTCCGAAATCAAAAAAAAAAGAACCGGACCTTGAAATCAATAATATTGGAGAAGCCGACTTTATCATCACTTTTAAAAACCAATCCGGTTCCGGACTTGTCTGGCAGTGGTGCAAGATTATTTTCGTCGGTCTTGCCGCCTTTTTCGGTGCAGGTTTCTCTATCATGACATTTAATAACGATGTAGATGTCGGTGGTCTCTTCTCACGGATCTATACCCAGATCACAGGACAGACCTCCGGTCATTTTACTGTTCTTGAGATCACTTATTCCATAGGAATCGGACTTGGGGTACTTTTCTTCTTCAATCATTTCGGCCATATGAAAATAACAGATGATCCAACGCCTATGCAGATACAGATGCGTCTGTACGAGGAAAATGTTAATAAAACTCTTATTGAAGACATTGACCGTACTTCCGAAAAGTGATATACTTCGATAGCCGAGTGTTCGAAACCTTCCACTCGTAAAACAAATACTAAAGGAGATAATCAAATATGAAAAACAAAGGTACTCAGTTTCTGACAGAAGCAGCAGTGATCGGAGCCATTTATGTGGTTCTGACTCTTTTATTCGCACCACTCAGCTATGGCGAAATTCAGATTCGCTTTTCGGAAGCACTGACCATCCTGCCATTCTTTACACCGGCTGCGATTCCGGGGTTATTTGTGGGATGTATCATTGCCAATCTCTTTGGTGGTGCCATTCCTGTAGACATTATTTTCGGAAGCATCGCAACACTGATCGGAGCAGTATTTACTTACAGACTCCGCAGCTGCAACCGTTTTCTTGCGCCGATCCCGCCGATTGTTTCCAATGCAGTCATCGTGCCATTCGTACTTCACTTCGGATACGGAGTAAATCTTCCGATTCCGCTTATGATGCTTACCGTAGGTATCGGAGAAGTAGTTTCCTGTGGTGTAGTAGGACTGATTCTTCAGACAGCCCTTCTGAAATACAAAAATGTGATCTTCAGATCACAGAGAACTGTATAACTTACGACATATAACAATAAAGATATTATAGCAAAAAGAGTGTGCAATATTATAGTAATCCGCACACTCTTTTTGTTACTGTTTACTCCTTTCACAGTAACCTCTTTTTTATTTACCTCTTCAGAGAATACTCCACCTTCTACAAGCGATGAGTTAATTACTCCCATCTGCTTATACCTGCTTTTTAAGTTCCTTCAGAATCCGCTTTTCCATCCTGGACACTTGGACCTGGGAAATTCCCATCTCTGCCGCAATCTCCGTCTGCGTCATATCCTTAAAATATCTCATACCAATCAGCTGACGTTCTCTTGCATCCAGTTTTTTCAGGATTTCATCCAGAAAAATCCTGTTCAGTGCTGCATCCTGTCCATTTTCTTTTTCCTGGAGCCTGTCCATAAGCGAAATATCATTTCCATCTCCCTGATAGATAATTTTGTGCAAAGATTCCACTTCAGCTCCTGATTCCATCGACATCACCACTTCATCTACTGAAAGTTCTGTCGCTTTCGCAACTTCCTCCAGTATCGGTTCACGTCCCAGTTCTTTTTCCAGTGCTTCTCTCGCAGAATAAATTCTGGCACAGTTCTCTTTCAGGTTTCTGCTCACCTTAAGCATCCCGTCATCCCTCAGATAGCGTCTGATTTCACCTATGATCATGGGAACAGCATAAGTTGAAAACTTCACATCGTACGAAATATCAAAACGATCTATGGCTTTCAGCAGCCCAATGCTTCCTATCTGCACGATATCTTCCATTTCCACACTGCGCCCGGCAAATCTTTTCGCCATGCTGTACACAAGTCCTGCGTTTTCTTTAAATACAGTATCTCTTGCTTCTTTATCTCCCTGTTGTGACTTCATGATCAGAGCAAGAGTATGGTCCATTCCTACCTCCCGATCGTCTTTTTCATATGGACAACTGTTCCATATCCCACCTGTGATTCTACTGTTACCTCATCCATAAACGCTTCCATAAATGTAAATCCCATCCCGGAACGATCCTTCTCCGGCTTTGTTGTAAAAAGAGGCTCCATAGCTTTTGCAACGTCTCTGATCCCCACTCCCTTATCGATCACATCAACCCATAATTTCTGCCCTTCCCTTCTGCAGAAAATCTCTATCTTCTGCACCTGGCCTTCATAAGCATGAATAATACAGTTTGTCACAGCCTCTGACACAGCAGTTTTCAGATCTGCCACTTCCTCCAGAGTAGGATTCAGCTGTGTGCAGAAAGCTGCCGCCGCAACTCTTGCCAGCCCCTCATTCTCAGGTCTGCTGTCAAAAATAATTTTCATTTCATTGGTATTTTCCATAATAGTTTTCTTCCCCCTCTCTTTAGACTTCCCCACAGATTTCGACAAATTTATATACCCCTGACAGATGCAGCAGCTTTTCAATATAGGAATTTACTCCTGTAGCCTGTATACAGTCACCGCGCATCCCCATCATCCGGTATCTCCCCATGATCAGCCCTATCCCTGAACTGTCCATAAACGCTGTTCCTGAAAAATCAAATGTGATCGTTCGTATATATTTTTTCCGTATAATATCATCTGAATCTCTGCGTATCTCGTCTGTCACCATATGATCTACCTCTTTCGGTAAATGAATGATCAGGGAATTTCCCTGTATTTCAAATCTGTTCTCCATCATATCCCTCCTCACTTTTTGTCAGGCGAATGTTCGCAATCCACTTTGCAGTGTAGCTCTACATCAAATAACTGTTTATTGCTTTTCGCAGCCTCCTACTTGATTCGGTAAAAAAAAGAGACACATGACTTCCATGCATCTCTTTTGTATCTTTACATCTTCTTATGATATTTCATGTCTTCTGCCACATCAAAATGAAAAATGGTATCAATATCCGGAATCGTCATAATCACCGGTGTCGTAACTTCCGTCATCTGCCGAATCACCATCAGAATTATCGTAAGAACCATCATCATATTCCCCACTGTCATAGGAACCATCGTCATAACTTCCATCTTCCGCTGAATCTGAAGAAGCATCTCCCTCTGCGCTGTCAGCACTGCCGGTTCCGTCTGTGACTTTCGCATCTGTAGTTCCTTCGATCCCGGTCGTACCTGTAGTGTTACAGATCGTATTGTAAATCCCTTTCAGATCCGCAGGCAGCAAATCCGCATAAACATTCTGTATCTTCAATGCCGCTTCATCTGTATTCTGTTGCTGCAATGCTGAGTACGCCTCGATCAGAGCCTCATAACTGCTGCTTTTTTTCTTCTCTTCCTCTATCTGTTTGGAGGCCGCCTCAACTGTGTCTCCAGATTCCTGAGCCTGACTCTGTGCCTTGGTCAGCTCAGCTCCCTGACTGGACACTGCATCACTGTATTTCATAATCTGCTGATTCGCTTCCCTGTAGATTCCCTGACGTATGGCAGGAACAGCCAGAAGATAAAACGCCAGCAATCCTGCACAAAATCCGGCAACCAGTGTAAAAAACAGCGGAATCCTTCCTTTTTCTTTATACTGAGGAATCTGGATTGCCATATCATTCTCACTGCTGTCCACAGCTTTCCTGTTTCTTTTATTCTGACGTTCCAGACGTGTGGATACTCCTGTCTGTTCGTCAATCTCTCTCAAAAAACGAAGGGTTGTTGTATTTGTTTTATCAATCCGCGCGGCTTTCCTTAACGTCTTTCTTGCCTTGTTATATTCCCCCTCTTTCATCTGCACAAGTGCCAGAAGATGGTAACCTTTGATCAGTTTTGGATTCTGTATGAGAATCTTCTTCAGCCTGATCGCAGCCATATCCTCATGACCTTCCCTGCACAGGTTTAAGGCATCATTATACTTTCTGATCGTTTCATTGATCGCCTCAAGCTTATTGGAGTTCGCCTGCAGCTTGTTAATATATTCTGATGCCAGATTTCTGGATGGCTGAAGATTCTTACTGATCACCCATTCACTGAGTGCGGCAACCACCTCCCCTGTCTCAAAATATACCAGTCCAAGAAGATTTCTCGCCTGAATGTTATGCTTATTATAAATAAGACTCTGCTTCAGACAGTCAATCGCCCCTGAAAGATCGCGGACACTGGCTTTCTCAAGCCCCCGGTTGTAATACTGTCTGGAAAGGTAATCTACCTTTTTCTGGATCAGCACATTACATCCACATTTCGGGCAGTAATCCAGATCTTTGTCCACCAGAAATGCGCCACAATTCATACAATTCATGTGTATCTCCTTATTTTACCCGTCTGCCACTCTTGGCTTCGCGGAGAACTTCTTGAAGAATATCCAGGATATCCGTCAGTTCTCTCTCATAAATCGCACCCTCCGCATCTGCCACATCCAGACAAGGTTCAAATTTCTTCAGTTCCTCTTCATAATCTATCATTCTTATTTCTCCTGATCACATCTTTAATCTCACCGACAAGATACAGGGAACCCACGCAGAAGAGCATTCCGTCATCCCCCTTCACTTCCAGTGCTCTACCAAAGGCTTTCTCAACATCCTCCACTACTTCCACAGAAGAAGCACCTGCTTCTGTAAAAAGCTTTGCAAATCTCTCAGCAGGAACCTGGCGATATCCGCCAACAGAGGTTACTACCACTTGACGGAACGTGATCCTGCTGCAGATCGTATGTATCATATCTGTATAATCTTTGTCATCTACTGCTGAAAAAAGCAAAGTCAGCGGACATTCTTTCTGAAAATGTTCTGCTGTCTCTACAAATTTCTCTACCCCGTCCTCATTGTGAGCACCGTCCACGATCACACCCGGAAGCACTGTTTCCATTCTTCCCTGCCAGCGTGTTCCGGCAATTCCCACATGGATCTGATCCATAGATACAGAAATCACATTCTGCAGAACCTCAATCGTCTTTAATGCAAGTGCACTGTTCATCACCTGATACTTTGCAATAAACGGAATGGAGAAAACCATATCCTTATAATACTCATTCCGAAATGCAAAATCAATTCCCGCCGAAGTATTTCTGAGCACTTCTGTATCTGATCTCTTCACTTCATAAGCAGGGCTTCCCAGTTCTTCTGCTCTGCACGGATCACTTCTGCTGCATCCGGGTCGTTTCCGTCATAGATTACCGGTACCCCCGGCACAATGATCCCGGCCTTTTCTCCTGCGATTTTGGCAACTGTATCTCCCAGATACTGCATATGATCCAGACTGATCGATGTGATCACACAGGCAACAGGATTCTCCACAGCAGTAGTCGCATCCATTCTTCCGCCCAGTCCTGTTTCCAGAGTCACATAATCAACACCTGCCTCTGCAAAGATCACCATTCCCATCAGAAAAAGCATCTCAAAATAAGTCGGATGATAGCTGCCTTCTGCAACCAGTTCATCCGCAAGTACCTTTACTTTCTCAAAGGCCTTCAGGAAAGTATCATTATCAATATTCACCTCATTGATCTGGAAGCGTTCATTGATCTCCACCAGATGAGGAGAAGTAAATAATCCGCAGGAATATCCCGCCTCTCTCAGAACAGAGGTCAGAAACGCACATGTACTTCCCTTTCCATTAGTTCCTGCCACATGGATCACCTTAAACTTATCCTGAGGATTACCAAGTCTTCTCAGACATTCCTTTGTGTGATCTAGACTGTTCTTCTTTGTAAATTTCGGAGTTTCATCAATATAAGCAACTGCTTCTTCGTAATTCATAAAAAAATTCCACCACTTATCTATAATGTATTTAGTTACTCTAACATTATATAATAGTGGTGGAAGATGTCCAGTACCAATCGTAATATTTTATCCGACAAAATTATGGATTAATTTTCATTCGTACCGGCACTTTCTGTTAATTTCCATTTATTATTTGAATAAAGTGCATAGCAGGACCGGTCATAGCTCTTGCTCAGCGGTTTTCGCGTCGAACTGTTGCTTCGTTGGATCACCGCAAGCCTGTCGAAATCATTCAGCTCCGTACCTGTGATCATCAACGTAGTCGGATTGATATAGACCGTATCATACCATTCTCCGTTCAGCTTGATTTCACTGGACGGCGTAAATTCCGTTCCCTTAATGTAATATGTATGATCTGCCTCAGAGATACATTGAATGGAATCCAGAGTCACATCATAGATTCCCATACGCATTCTGGTACGCAGATAAGGACTTTCGCCGCTTTCCCCGTAGGAATATCTCTTTCCATAAAGGAGGTCATACTGCAGGGTTTCCAGATCCACCTGATAATTTCTGGTATTTCTTCTTGCCTGATGATAGCGGAAAACAGTTCCCTCATGGATTCCCACACGATCCATAACCTCTGCCGCCATCTGATATGCTGCAAGATTTTCCTTCTTTTTCTTAAGTCCGAAGTTATCCCACATCACATATTCTGTCTGGAACAGATACTTGTTCTTCAGGTCTTCCACAGTCAATCCCATAGTCGGAAGGTGGTCACCGTACATAACAAGAACCACATCCTCAGGATAATCTGCAAGCTTGTCTGTCAGCTCTTTGACAAAATTATCCATCTCATGGATCTCATTTACGTAATATTCCCATTTATTGTTCTCTTCCTCAGTCGGTGCACCGGAAACTGTGATCTCAGGATCTTCCAGAATCTGCTCATCCGGATACGCACCATGTCCCTGTACGGAAATAGTATATACATAATCCGGTCCCTCAGTGGAGTCCAGACATTTCAGGATTTCATCTGTCAGAACCTCATCCTTTACCCAGCCATTTGGATTCTTCTCGTTCTCTCTTGCCATGTACTCTTCAGAAGTAAAAGTATCAAATCCGAGATTCGGGAAAATAGATCTTCTTCCATAGAAGTTTGCCTCATTATTATGAACCGCATGGGTGGTATAGCCCAGATTCTTCAGTACATAAGGTGCACTCTCACAGGTAGTCTCTCTCAGAATACTCTTATAAGGATATTCCCCGGGTCCGAAATAATGCATACTCATTCCTGTAATGGATTCAAACTCCGTATTTGCAGTACCTGCACCTACAGAGGGAACCTTATAATATCCGGAGGAATATTCCTCCATCAGCTTTCTGAACGTAGGGATAGGATCTTCCGAAATATTCAGATAGTTTACCAATGTGGGATCAAAGAATGATTCCAGCTGCAAAAACAGAATATTCGATGATTTTCCTCTTTTGACTCCGGCAGGTTCTTCTCTGTTTTCTCAATCCGTTTAATCTCTTTCTCAGAATAATCTCTCGGACAGCTGATTCCCGTATTAAAAATCGTAGTTGCCAGACAGTAAGGATATCCATAATCCTCATATGCAAAAGCAATATTTCCAAAGTAATTGGAAAGTACCCTCTTCTCCAGTGCCAGTTGTGTACTTCCTGCAAAAAGAGCAACAGCCAGCAAGATCAGAGGAATATTGTAGCGATATTTAATCTTTTTCTGATACTTCGGTCCTTTAATAAGCAGCATCAGCAGTAAAATAACAAGAATCCCAAACAGGATGCAGACTGCCACAACGCCTGCAACAGGCAGATATTTGTTGGCAATCTTCATTGCATCTGTGATCAGATGCAGATCCGGTCCTGTAAACGGTGTAACACGGTTGAGCAGGAGAACACCGTTAATAATGGCCAGTATCAGCCAGAACAACGTAACCAGTACTCTCCAGAATACTCTCCTGTGAAACAGATAAACAATTAGTGAACGAGGTAAAAATGAATGCCGCAATTATATGGCAAAAACCAGAGGTCTCTGTGTCATATAATTCCAGGCTTCTATAAACGAGTGACGGCAGATTGCTCCATAACAAAATATCCCGCTGCGCTGGCAAGTACATGGAGTAAAAGGGAGATTTTGTTACAAATCTTATACAATTTCATCTAAACACTCCCTTATTTCTTAAGCTGCTCTAACTGTCCTTTAACCTTATCCATCATTTCTTTATATTTCGCAAGTTTGTCTTTCTCCGCATCCACCTTGGCAGCAGGTGCCTTGTTTACGAAGTTCGGATTATTCAGCATACCTTCACATCTTGCGATCTCTTTTGTGAGACGTTCTGTTTCTTTTGTAAGACGTTCAATCTCTTTATCTTTGTCAATCAGGTCTTCCAACGGCATATATACAACCGCATTGGAAACAACTACTGAACTGCATCTTCACTGATTCCGTTCTTGTCTGTCTGTACCAGAATCTCTTTTGCAAATGCAAGATTTACAAAGGATTTCTTGCTGTTCTCATACATTGCTGCTGTTTCAGCATCCTTTGCCACAATATGCAGGCTTGTCTTGCGGTTATTCGGAACATTCATCTCTGTTCTGGTATTACGGATACCTCTTACAACCTCTTTGAATCCCTCGATTGCTTTCTCAGCATCCGGGAAGTTTCTCTCTTCTCTGTATACAGGCCATTCGGAGATCATAATAGACTCTTCTTCAGGAAGAAGTGTGCAGTAGATTTCCTCTGTGATAAACGGCATATACGGATGAAGAAGCTTCAGGCCTTCTGTCAGCGCTGTTCTTAATGTCCAGAGTGCATCATTTGCTGCCTTCGGATCTTCCTCTGCCTTCCACAGACGAACCTTAGCCATCTCAATATACCAGTCGCAGAGTTCATCCCACAGGAAGTCATAAACCTTCTGTACTGCAATACCAAGTTCATATTTTTCCATGTTCTCTGTAGCTTCGCGGATCACTGTATTTAAGTGAGACAGAATCCATTTATCCTCTGCACAGAGATCATTTAAGTTCTCCGGTTCTGTCACTGTCTTGCCTTCCAGGTTCATCATGATGAAACGGGAAGCATTCCAGATCTTGTTTGCGAAGTTACGGCTTGCTTCTACCTTTTCCCAGTAGAAACGCATATCATTTCCAGGTGCATTACCTGTCATCAGAGTAAGACGAAGAGCATCTGCGCCGTATTTATCAATAACTTCCAGAGGATCGATACCGTTTCCAAGAGACTTACTCATCTTACGTCCCTGGGAGTCACGTACCAGACCATGGATCAGTACATGATGGAACGGAACCTGATCAGTCTGCTCCAGAGCAGAGAATACCATACGGATAACCCAGAAGAAGATAATGTCATATCCTGTAACAAGTACATCTGTCGGATAGAAATATTCCAGTTCCGGTGTTTTCTCCGGCCAGCCAAGTGTGGAGAATGGCCATAATGCAGAACTGAACCAGGTATCCAGTGTATCCTCATCCTGATGAAGATGTGTACATCCGCATTTCGGGCATTTCTCAGGCATTTCTCTTGCAACAACTACTTCACCGCACTCATCACAGTAATAAGCCGGAATTCTGTGTCCCCACCATAACTGTCTGGAAATACACCAGTCGCGGATATTCTCAAGCCAGTGAAGATACGTCTTGTCAAAACGGGACGGAACGAATTTCAGATCTCCGTCATCCAGAGCTTTGATCGCAGCCTTTGCCATCTCGTCCATCTTTACAAACACTGTGGCTTGATCATAGGCTCTACCGTTGTGCCACAGCGGTCATGAGTTCCAACGCTGTGGTTGTGAGGAACTACTTTTACCAGAAGTCCAAGTTCTTCCAGATCTGCTACCATTGCCTTACGTGCTTCGTAACGGTCCATACCAGCGTATTTTCCACCAAGCTCGTTGATGGTCGCATCGTCATTCATAATGTTGATTTCTTCCAGATTGTGACGGCGTCCAACCTCAAAGTCGTTAGGGTCATGGGCAGGTGTGATCTTTACACATCCTGTTCCGAATTCTTTGTCTACATATTCATCGGCGATCACCGGAATCTCTCTGTCTGTGAGAGGAAGCTTCAGCATCTTGCCGATGAGATCTTTGTAGCGCTCATCTTCCGGATTTACAGCAACAGCAGTATCACCCAGCAGGTTTCCGGACGTGTAGTTGCAATCTCTACGAAACGTCCCTCTTCCCCTACGATCGGGTAATTAATGTGCCAGAAAAATCCGTCCTGATCCTCATGCTCAACCTCTGCATCAGAGATGGAAGTCTGGCATACAGGACACCAGTTGATGATTCTGGAACCTTTGTAGATATAGCCTTTTTCATATAATTTGATAAATACTTCCTGTACTGCTTTGGAACATCCCTCATCCATTGTGAAACGTTCTCTCTCCCAGTCTGCGGAAGCACCCAGTTTCTTTAACTGATTGATGATCTTTCCGCCGTACTCCTCTTTCCATGCCCACGCATGTTTTAAGAATTCCTCACGGCCGATATCGTGTTTGTCGATACCTTCTTTTTTCAGCTTGTCGATAACCTTAACCTCTGTAGCGATAGCTGCATGGTCAGTTCCCGGCTGCCATAATGCTTCATAGCCCTGCATTCTCTTGAAACGGATCAGGATATCCTGCATGGTTTCATCCAGCGCATGTCCCATGTGAAGCTGGCCGGTTACGTTTGGCGGCGGCATAACAATAGTAAACGGTTTCTTGTCCGGGTTTACTTTTGCATGGAAATATCCATTGTCCATCCATTTTGTGTAAAGACGCTCTTCGATTCCCTTAGGATCGTAAGTTTTTGCAAGTTCTTTGCTCATAATGTCCTCCTGATATTCTATATCTGTAATAAAAGTATCTGCGGATCACTCCGCTGTAAAGCAGTCCACAGCTCTATAAGCTTATTCGATTAAAAAACGCCCTTTACACGCATTATACGTGCAAAGGGCGATATAAATCGCGGTACCACCTTAGTTTGTCTCTCATTCCCTTAACGCGGGATACGTGAAAGCCTACCATGCGCGTATATGAATCTCAGTATTATCATACCACTCACTTCAGCCTCCCGGCTCCAAAGCTACCTTCAGCGCTTCTGTTCCCGGGAAACCTTCCAGCTTATAAGCTTCCCTCTCTGTGGGACATTACCGCCTACTCCTCTTTTTCACAGCCTTTTTTCTGGATTCTACTATAATGAAAAAAGGCTTTCTTGTCAAGAATGTTTCTCCGGATTTCACAAATTTATGCCGGCAATTGTTTATCAAGTGGATAAAATCATCCTCTTTGCTGATTACTATAATAACTTAATAACTGCTCTGCAGTTTATTCGGTTAAATTCATAAAAACAGCGAGTAAACATTTTGTTTACCCGCTGTAAAAGAAATCCTAACTATGGTCTTTTTGTAAAAAGGGATTTTATCTGCTATATTATTTACAGAGTTTTTTAAACTCGTCTGCTACGAACTGAACTTTCGTACCGATTACAACCTGAACAGAATTTTTACCAGGTCTGATCACACCGGCAACACCGGCTGATTTGATTTTCTTTTCATCAACAGCTGTATAGTCTTTGATTTCCAGACGAAGTCTTGTAATGCAGTTATCAATAGATGCAACGTTTCCTTTTCCGCCAACACCTTCTAAGATAATTTTTGCAACTTCTGTAAAGTTATCGTTTGCAAGTTTTACAGTTGTCTCATCCATATCATCATCTTCTCTTCCAGGAGTCTTCAGATCAAATTTAAGGATTGCAAATCTGAACACCACATAGAATACGATGAATGCTGCGATTCCCAGAGGAATGATCAGCAATGTTTTCTGTGCTGCAGGCAGAGATGCGGAGAACAGAAGGTCTGTTGCACCTGCTGAGAATGAAAAGCCTGCACGGAATCCTAATAATACTGTGACAACTGTAAAGATACCATATAATAATGCATAAATAACATAAAGTCCAGGAGCCAGGAACATGAAACCAAATTCGAACGGCTCTGTAACACCACAGATAAATGAACAGATTGCTGCGGAAGCTACCAGACCAATAGCAACTTTTTTTCTTATTGTCCTTTGCACACTGGATCATTGCCAGAGCTGCACCAGGAATACCAAACATCATACATGGGAAGAAACCGGACATATACATTCCAAGCTCCAGCTTACATCTGCAGATGTCTCACCTGCCCAGAAATGAGTCAGGTCGCCAAGTCCGATTGTATCGAACCAGAATACATTGTTTAATGCGTGATGCAGACCTGTAGGAATTAAAAGTCTGTTCAGGAATGCATAGATACCAGCTCCAAGAGCTCCCATTCCGGCAATTGCGTTACCGATGGAGATCAGTGCACCGAAGAGGATCGGCCATACAAACAGTAACACTACGGATACAAGAATAGATACAACACCTGCGATGATCGCTACACAACGTTTGCCGCTGAAGAAAGAAAGCCAGTCCGGTAATTTTGTGCTTTTGAATTTGTTGTAACAGCTAGATCCGATCACACCTGCAAGAATACCGATAAATGGGTTGGCAATTTTGTTAAATGCCAGTGTTTTGTCTGCATTGTCTGCGATAGACGGGAACAGTGTGGTAACAAATCCTGTGCTTAACAGTGTTGTGATCATAAGCCAGGAAGCAAGGGCTGCAAGACCGCCTGTACCATCGTGGTCATCTGACATACCCACACCTACGCCGATTACGAATAACAGTGCCATATTATCGATCAGGCACCACCGGCTTTTACAAGGAAAATACCAACCATCGGACCAAATCCGGTGATATCACCACCCTGCATACTTGCAGGACAAAGTAAATAACCAATACCCATGAGGATACCGCAGATTGGAAGACAAGCTACCGGTAACATCAGGGCTTTTCCTAATTTCTGTAAATACTTCATACTTTTTCCTCCTTAGATAGAATGATTTACTCTTTCAAATCCCCTTTTATTTATTTTTACCCGGATACCCCCGGGAAAAATACATGATTATTATTTTGTGATCACGATCACATCATCACCGGGCTGTACCTCTTTGTTATCCAGTCCCCGGACATCTCCATAGTCATCTGTATTACAGATAACAACAAGTGTACTGGTATCATATCCTGCAGCTTTGACCTTTTCCAGATCAATCTCCAGAATCAGATCTCCCTTCTTCACTGCATCACCGGAATGTACATGACCTGTAAATCCGTCACCGCCCATTTTGACTGTATCCAGACCCACATGGACCAGAATCTCCACACCATCAGCCGTAGAAAGACTGAATGCATGAAGGGTATCAAACAGTGTTTCAATTGTTCCGTCTGCAGGCGCATAAATTTTTCCGTCGGACGGAAGGATTGCCGCACCCTTTCCCAGCATCCCCTCACTGAAAGTCGGATCATTTACACTGGAAAGAGGAACTGTCTTCCCCTTCACCGGAGATCCGATGATCAGTTCAGGTGTCTTTTTCTTCTTAAAAAAATCAAACATGCTTAAAAGCCTCCTTCTTTTTTACATTTATAATTATAATTTTATAAATCTATAGTACTAACTCTGCGGATATGCACAGACAGATACATGATTTCTTCCTCAGACAATCTGCTGCCGGTTGCCTGCATGATATATTCCGCAACCTTTACACTGCATTGATATTCCCTGGGATATTTCCGCTGCATCAACAGGGACAGCTCTCTGTCCTCACTGGAAAGCAGTTCTTTCCGGTAAATTCGCTGTATCAAAAACTTTATATGTGTCATAAAACGCTCATAATGTAAGGATGATTCATCTAACAGTATTCCCAGATCACGTTCCACAATATCCACGATTGCCTGCATCTGATTCGGAAACTTCACTGCATCCCGGATATCTGTACCATATTCTGCATTTACGAAATGAAGGGCAATAAATCCAGCTTCATCCTCCGGCAAAAGAATATCAAGTCTGTCCTGGATCAGCTCCAATGCATAAATTCCTAATTGAAATTCCTGAGGATAAAAGCGCTTGATTTCCCACAATAATGCATTCTGGGGTTCAATTCCCTGGCTCACTCTTTCAATTGCAAAATTAATATGATCCGTCAGTGTCACATAAATACTCTGATTCAGTTTTAATTTCAAATGATCCTTTGCATGAGAGATGATCTCGTCTGAAATCCTCACACGTTCCAGCGGCATATTCGCCAGCAGTTCCTTGAACTGTTCCGTCAGTGTCCGGCTTTTAATGCGAAAGATTTTACTGATCTGATCAGCAGGAACCATTTCTCCCTGTTTCTTTTTGAAACCAATTCCCCGTCCCATCACAATTACTTCTGCACCGGATTTCTCATATGCCGAGATAATATTGTTATTGATCACTTTTTTCAATTATGATATTATCCATGTCTTTCCTTTTCCAAACGATATGTTTCCTGACAGCGGAGTAATTTCCCTGTAACGTAACAAGAAAGAATCCTGCTTACAGGAACATTACGAAGTAATTTCCCTGTAACATAAAAAAACCAGAATTTACAGACTGATTTCCTCAGCCATAGATTCTGGTTTTGCCTGCCTAACAGTAACAATCCGTATGTTTTTAATTGATAAAGCCATTATAACAAAGTTACAAAAATACGTCACCCCCACTTTTTTATTTTGTCAAAAATCGCTATTGTATTTTCATTCTTCTTTGTGTTTTATCTGATATATTTCACATTTTATCCTGTATTTTTCTATTTCTTCTTTCCTGCAATAAAGCGACAAATCGTTTATTCCACACTTTTCAGGGATTCTACCATATCAATCTTCTTTAATTTCTGATGCATAAACAGATTTACGATCATGGAGAATCCAATTGTCAGCAGTCCGCAGTACAGGAAACTGACAGGATTAATATTTCTTCCGAACATGACCGCATCCACTTCCACAGTACGGATAATATACCTGTGCAAAAAGATTCCGAATACAGCCCCTGCCAGCACGCCTATGAAGGTAAGAATAACATTCTCCCTGTATACATAGGCAGAAACTTCAGTATCATAGAATCCCAGCACCTTCAGGGTTGCCAGTTCTCTCTGGCGTTCCGTAATATTGACATTGTTCAGATTATACAGGACTACGAAAGCAAGCATTCCCGCAGAAATGATCAGCACTATGATTACCGTATCCAATGCTCCAAGCATTCTGTGAAGCTGAGCCTCCAGACTGCTGGTATAGCTGATGCTTAATGCAGCCGGGTGCTTCAGGATCTCATTTCCCACCTCAGATTCTGATTCTTTATATTCCTCTTTTACTGTGAACACAGTAGCAGAATAGTCAGGCTTCTCCCCGAAGGTCTGTTCATAGACATTTCCTGTCATATAAATATAATGTCCCATGTAATTCTCTGTCACTGCTGCGATCTTTGTCTCATAATTTTTCCCATCCTTTGTGATGGTCATGGTATCCCCAACTTTCAGCCCTGTCAGGGTTGCCGTCTTCTCACTGATCACTGTACCTGCATCAGTCAGCTTATATTTCTCTTTTGTCTTTCTGTCCTGAAGTGTTACATCCTTATTAAAGGTCTCAAGATTCTCAGGCACATAGACATATACGCTGATATTGGATTTATTTCTGGGAACACTCATCTTGGTAAACTGGACATGCGTATATCTCTCAATCTGACTGTTATTTTTCAGAAACTCATCCAGCTCCTGTCTCTCCTTATCTGTGGCATCCTCATCATCAATGATCGTTCCTGTATAATGCTGAAGCTCCTGATACTGCCGTCTGGCAATATCCATAATGGAATCCCTGAGTCCAAAGCCTACCAGCATCAGCGCCATACTTCCTGAAATACCGAAAATCGTCATAAAGAAACGTTTTTTATATCGGAAAAGATTTCTCAGTGTAGATTTCCATGTAAAATTCAGATGCTTCCAGAAAAGCGGGATCCGTTCCAGCAGGATTCTCTTACCCTCTTTGGGAGCAGGAGGACGCATCAGTGATGCCGGAGTTTCCGCCAGTGCCCTGTAACAGGAGAAAATGGTGGCTCCGACGGTACACACAGTTGCCGCACCTGCTGCTATCATTGCAAATTTAAATTCATAACGGATCTGGATATTGTTCATCATTCCCTTGTACATAATGCCATACCCGTTAATAATAACCCAGGGCAGGATTTTCTCTCCGATCAGAATTCCCAGGATACTGCCTCCCACTGTGGCAAGAAAGGCATACAGCAGATATTTGGATGCAATCGCATACTTGCCGTATCCCAGAGCCTTCATTGTACCAATCTGGGTTCTCTGTTCCTCCACCATTCGTGTCATGGTAGTCAGACTTACCAGTGCAGCCACCAGGAAAAAGATAACAGGGAAAACCTGTCCGATACTTCTCATTCTGTCTGCATTATCCCCATAATCTGAATATTCCGGCAGATCATTGCGGTCCGTTACCATCCATTCCGGCATACTGATATCATCGATCTCATCCTGGGCATCCTGAATCTTCTTCTCACCCTCTGCAATTTCTTTCTCTGCATCCCTCTTGCCGTCTTCGTATTCTTTTTTACCTTCTTCCAGATCCTTCTCAGCTTTTTTGATGTCCTTTCTGGAATCCTTCAGCTTCTGTTCGTTCTCTGAGATTTCCTTCTCTCCATCCCTCAGCTTCTGTTCATTGTCGGCAATCTCTTTCTCGCCGGAAGCAAGCTTCCCTTCATTCTCCCGGATCTGTGCTTCTCCTGAAGCAAGTTCTGCCTCCTTCTCCTCTAACTGAGCCTGGCTGGAATTTAGTTTTGCTTTTGCAGCATCGATCTGTTCCTGTGCTGACTCAAGCTGGGCTTCTTTTTCCTGAATCTCTTTTCTGGCTGGTTCCAGCTTCTTCTCCTGAGCCTTCACCTCTTTCCATCCTGCATCAATCTTTGCCTGGGCATCGGGAAATGCGGCCTCCTGCTGGTTCAATTCTGCTTCCTTTGCATCAAGCTGGGCCAGTCCGCTCTCCACCTGGCTTAAACCACTCTCCAGTTCACTTCTTGCTGCTGCGATCTGGTTTCTGGATGCTTCCAGCTGGGCTGCCTGACTGTCCACCTGCTCCTGATAAGCGGAAACCTGTGCTGCCAGAGCCGCCAGGTCTTCCTCGGAATATGTGCCTGAAGCTTGTGCCTGCTCATACTGTGCCTGCAATGCTGCAAGCTGACTTCTGGCACCCTCAAGCTGAGCCTCTCCTTCTGCAAGTCCGGCCTCCTGCTGCTCAATCTGCGCAAGTCCCTGATTGCAGCTTTCCTTTTTGGCATTTAAGTCCTGTCTGGTTGCTGCAATCTGCTCTCTGCCTGACTGGATCTGCGCCTTTCCATTGTCAAGTTCCTGCTGGCTCTGGGTAAGCTGCGTCTTTGCATCCGCAATCTGCTTCTCACCGGCGCTTAACTGATTCTTGCCATCCTCAAGCTGTGCTTTTCCATCATCAAGCTTTGCCTGGTTCTCTGAAACCTCCGCCCATCCTGCATTCAGCTGTTCCTTTGCAGATGCGATCTGTGCTCTGCCACTGGCAAGCTGCTCTTTCGCACTGGCAAGCTGGGATCTGCCATCCTCTAATTCCTTCTTTGCGTCTGCAAGCCGGGACTTTCCGTCCTCCAGCTCCTTTCTGGCATCTGCAAGCTTTTTCTTGCCATCCTTATATTCCTTCTTGCCATCTTTTAACTTCTTTTCGCCGTCCTCCAATTCTTTTCTGGCATCCGCAAGCTTCTCATCAGCTTCCTTCTTTCCGTCTTCAAGTTCCTGTCTGGCATCTGCAAGCTTGTCATTGGCTTCCTCTACAATCTCATCATATCTGACCTGACACCGTTCTGCCTCAATCCCCTCCACTCGCTCCTGCACTCGCTCTATCAGGGAATCATAAGCATCTGTATAGCTGATCAGATCCTGTGCCCCATGAGCCTGCACATAGATCTGTGTATAAACCTCCTGGTCAAAATCCTCAGGGAGCACATAGGCAAATCCATTAACCTCACCGGAACCAAGAGTAGAGTTTCCCCGGTTATAGGATATGTAAAGCGGACTCTCACCTAAACCCACAACTGTGTAATCTGTCTTTTTCAGCAGTTCGCTGTCTCCGCCCTCTTTCAGGGTAATCTGATCACCCACCTTATATCCATTGCTCTCAGCAAAAATACAGTCAAGGAAAATCTCTCCGCTTTTTTCCGGAGCTTTTCCCTCTGTCACTGAGATCCGGTTCATGGTTTGATCCACAGCTTCCACATGAAGTACCTTCTGCTTCTCGCCTTCTCCACACATTACATCTGTACCATAGGCGCCCTCTGCATTCTCTACTCCGTCCACCTGCTTAACGGCAGCTACATCATCCTCCGTCAGTCCCAGAGTTCCCACTACTTTGATATCCATAAGATTGGTTTCATCATAATAGGCATCACCTGAGAAGCGCATATCCGGTGACGACGCCTGTATTCCGGAAAAGAATGCAACTCCCAAAGCAACAATCATAAATATGGAAATAAACCTGGCCTTACTTTTGCGTATCTCCATCCAGAAATCTTTATGCATTGCTTTCATATTCATCACCTACCATTCAATCTCCTCTATGGGTGTAGGATGGTCATTCATCGTCAGCCTGGAAACCTTTCCGTTCTTGATCTTGATCACACGGTCTGCCATAGGCGTCAGCGCCGAGTTATGGGTAATGACGATCACTGTCATTCCACGCTCCCTGCACATATCCTGCAACAGCTTCAGGATTGCCTTACCAGTCTGGTAGTCCAGTGCACCTGTAGGCTCATCACACAGTAAGAGCTTGGGATTCTTCGCCAGTGCCCTGGCAATGGAAACTCTCTGCTGCTCACCACCGGAAAGCTGTGCCGGGAAATTGGTCAGTCTGTCCTTCAGTCCCACTTCCTCCAGAACCTCCCTGGCATCCAGCGGATTTTTACAGATCTGCAATGCCAGTTCTACGTTCTCCAGCGCTGTAAGATTAGGCACCAGATTATAGAACTGGAATACAAATCCAATATCATTTCTCCGATAACCGGTAAGCTGCCTGCTGTTATATCTGGCAATATTCCTTCCATCCACCAGAACTTCTCCGCTGGTAGCCTGATCCATACCCCCAAGAATGTTCAGCACTGTCGTCTTGCCCGCACCGCTGGGACCAACGATCACTACGAACTCTCCCTTGGCAATCTCAAAGCTGATCTCATCCACTGCAACGATCTTTACTTCTTTGGTTCCATATATCTTGGAAACCTTATCCAGTTTTACATATGCATCTGTCATCTCATTCATCCGCATTTCCCCTGTAATTTTATTTTTGCTACACCGGTAATTTTATTTTGTTACAATTATTAACGATTCTTTTGACCCCGATTTATTTCCGTATTTATTTACAGGCAGGTCAAATTCTGACCTGCTGGTAGTCTTAATGGTTATATTTATTGTAACACATTATACCTGTAATTAAAAATAAAATATTCATAAAAAATCCAGATACTTCAAAACCGCCTGATCATCTCAGGCGGTTCATCATTTTGACTATGCACAGCACATGCCCCTTTCTTCTTAATTGTATGTACCAGAACATCTTATATCTTCTTTACCCGTTATTATTTTACATTAAGCTGATGACGAAAATATAAAAGTGGGACTAAACATACATCATCTGACCTCGAATCTTTATTTTTACCTATGAAACTTTCTTTCATTTCTGTCAGGGACCTTTTGCCTGATATAAAATCAACCCCAGGCAGCTTTTTTTATTTTATCACCGCCTGAAATTATTACGCCCAGTACCATCCATATAATCTGGTACCATCTTTAGTTGTACAGTATGCTCTCACATAATAATTTTCATTCTTATTTAATTTTCCGGTTTTATCTGTATAAGATGTAACATTTCCATTTTTTATAGTTTTGATTTTTCTATACTTCCGGGCATTTTCATCATATCTGTACAGAATATATCCCTGTGCGCCTTTTGCCTTTGTCCACTTAAACGTAAGGTTTTTCCCCTTCTTCTTTTTATAAACATCACTTACATTCCCCGGTCGTCCCTGGACAGTCACTGTATTACTCTTCTTACTGTACTGGTCTGTATATATTCCGGCTAATGTTCTCACCCGGACTTTGTATTTCACTGTTCTCCCTACAGGCTCTCAGGCTTATATGACGTAGTATTCTGGTCAACTTTACTTACACATTTATATTTTTTTGTGGCTGTATCATATCTGTAAATATAATATTGAAAAGTATATTCTACCGGTGTCCAGTTTAATGTAGCATTACCATTTTTTTCATCATAAGATACTTTCAGTTTCGGTACCGGTACTGCTGTCGGTGCTGGTATTGTCTTGCAGGTCAGATTATGTTTCTTTGCATATTTTTCCGCATAAGAGCCCTTATCCGCGTAAATAGTAATGCCAGAAGCACCATCAAAAGCATCGTCACTGATTGCTGTTATACCGGAAGGCATAATAATACTCATATTTTTGCACTTTGCAAAAGCTTTCGACTCAATCGTTGAAGTTTTCCTCTCAATGAGCACTTTTTTTTACATTTGAGCATCCATAAAAAGCTTTCCGCCCAATCACTTCCACAGCAGACCACACTCTTACCGATGCCATTGTATCATCACAATCTACACAGAATGTTCTGGAATCTCCTTCACTCCAGTCATCATAATAAGAAGTACCATCTTTATCTGTCAGAACATAATCATCATTATCCGTAATTTCCATAAATACCCTGTTCTTGTCTGCAAAAGCCTTAACAGACTCCGGAATTCCATTATCTCCTGCTCTGAATATTACCTTTGTATCCGCGTCAAAAGAATCCTGTTCTATTTCTGTGTCAAAAGAATCATAGTAGGAAACACCTGTATACTCCCACAGCTTCGGACAATTATAAAATGCCCTGCTTTCCAGCTTCGCTCCCTGATCAAAAGAAACTTTTCTGAGATTTTCACAGTTCTCAAAAGCAGATTTATCAATGCGGATATGATTTTTCCTTCTGTCAGCTCCCTCTTCTGCTTTCACAGTCTTTATGTTTATACATCCGTAAAAAGCTCTCTCTCCAACCTCTGAAACTACTTTTCCATTATACTCATAAGGTATTATGACATTCTCTGTATCTGTTCCCTTTGTCAGGCGGTATGTATCAGATTCTTTAAGATATTGATATGTAAATCCATTCGCATCCGCTTCCCCTGAGGATACTCCTGTTGCTTCATCCAAAAATCCGTCTGTATCTGTATCTGCATCTGATTCCATTTTATCCTGAAATGAATCAGTTCAGGATCCTGGCTATCTGTCTGGAATTCCTGTTTCTCTTCTTCTGCTCCATATTCCTGTACTTCCCCATCAGAAAACGCTGCAGATTCTGATGCATAAACCGGAGCACCGGATAAACCAAGTGCTGCCGAAATAACAACCGCTATGAACTTTTTTCTATCCATAAAAATTCCTCCATTCCGTGATATTTAACCGTTAGTGTTAATATATAACAAGATGGAGAAATTTTTGTAATTATGGCATTAAATGTATTTTGATGGACATGAATCTTATATTATACAAACGTTAGTGTATTAAAAATCTGAAATGAATCTTTCTCCGTTCCCTTTTCGCTGCCATCAGCAACTCTGAAATTACCACATATAATCATTTTTCCTGACTTTTTCTCAATATCCATAGACTCTGTTTCATATGATACAAAATTTTTACTTTTATTAATAATAATTGCAAAATCCGGCTTCAATGTACTACTCGTATCTGATTCCATAACTGTTTTAACACTTTCATTTGATATATGGTATAGAACCACTCTTGCTTTATTACTCTTACTACATACTGGAAAAAACATTCCATATTTTTCATGATAGTAAATGTCCTGCAATACATCATCCGATGTACGTCCAATTTCCACATAAAACTTTGTCGGCTTAACCAGCACTGTATCATCTTTAATCTCTATTTTATCAAAAAAGATTTTTTCACTTTCAATGCCACCTTCATCCTCATGCCATTTATTCATTAAAATGAACTCATATCCTTTTACTGATTTTCCAAAATATGCAATTCCATACTGAGGCTCAGAAAGATGATATCTATTTTTTACTTTACCTGTTTTTGATAATACAACAATATCTGATTTCACATTATTTCCCATTGTATATCCACAAACATATAGATTCTTATCATTAGGATTATATGTCATTCCATTGCAATGATATACACTACTATCTGCTGATTTCCCAAGTTCAGCAACAACATCTGGAATTACACTCTCTGGTGTAGTTGTTTTTAATAACACAGCATAGGTATTAGTTCCATCGCATTTAAGACAATAGGCAATATCATTTTCGTCAATTGCCATTCCCTGCACGTTCGGGCATGAAACATTATTTACCTTTTTATTTGGCAGTACTGCTCCTGTTTTCGTGGATCCGTTAAAAGAAAAATAGCCATTCCCTTCTTCACTCACATTCTCATTCCACTTTTTAAATGTAACACCCGGCAAATATGAAATACGGTCATGCTCCTTTTTATCAGATGTCTCAATCGCATTAGAAAGTACCCATATATTATTTTTATAAAGAATGATCCCTCAAAATTAAACTGCTTATAAGCAGTAGTATCTTGGTCTGCCTGGAATACTGCATATGGATAATAAATTTTATTATTTTCATAGTTTCCCGGTTTCACAAGAAGGATGCGGTTCTTGCACTGACTGTATTTCTGAATATCATCCGGATAATGATTTGTCAGGATAAACAGCCCCTGATTGGAATCATAATGAATATCATTTGCTTTCTGGTATTCATCTGCTTCATTTGCAATAACAGTAAACTTAGTGCCTCTGCCATTCTGAACTTCATTAAGATTCCCTGTAATAAATTTCATGGTTTCCGGTGTTGCTCTGTTCAATTCTTCCATTAAGATAAATTCATCATTTTGTAAATATCAATTCCAACATATGTAGTATTTAACTTAGTAAATTTCTGTCCACTGGTATCAAATTTCATTTCAAGTATTCCAGAATCACCGGCTTCATCTTTACAAGTGCAGTAAAGTCGGTCTGCCGTCGCAGCCATTCCAAATACAAAATAATTAATTTCTGAAATTTTTTCATTGTCCCCAATGGTATCTGACACAAATTGGCTTGATTTAAAAATCATACTTTTATAGACCATCTTTCCATTTTCATTTGCATGTGCTTTCGCCAGATACACTGTATTACCTGAGAGAGCCATTGCTGATGCATTTGTATTTCTTGATAAACTTTTAACCTCTGCACCAAGTGTTATTCCACAGCTGATTCGTAATTCCTTTTTCTGACATTGTACCTGCCATATTCATTTCCTCCTGAAATTTATATTTTTTCGAATTTGCAAATTCTACTTGATAAAGAGTTCTTAATTTCAGCTTTGCAAACCTCAAAGAATAAATTTTCCTTTGACAATTTTATTTTATATCTGAATTTTTACTCCTGCTTATGCTTACCAAAAAGATTCTCTTTGATTTCTGATAAATCACTTTGTACCTGATGTAAAATCTCTAATTTCTCCTGTCAGTTTCTCTATTACTAGAACTTCGATATTTTTTTCCCGCTCTTTTCCCTGTTCTCATTCTCGTTTTT
>ENA-OQCE01000294-OQCE01000294.1-human-gut-metagenome-genome-assembly--contig:-NODE-294-length-24381-cov-1.902944_pt1 | contig 24381 bp, 21 predicted proteins | sample MGYA00242495_ERZ504572 | MGnify/ENA primary metagenome ERZ504572 (study PRJEB26092, sample SAMD00036228) | human gut metagenome | host: Homo sapiens | study: EMG produced TPA metagenomics assembly of... | reverse complement strand
TACCGAAATGTGGCAGTCGCTGATGTGTACATTCTTACATGATTCCGGATTGATGCCGTCCGTATTGGGGGAAGGCACATTGTGGATGGTAATGCCTTTAATGGTCACATTATCGCAAAACTCAGGGTTTACGGTCCAGAAGGGAGAGTTGATAATCTTCACGCCCTCTATCCGTACATTCTTGCAACGGATGGGATGTATGAAAGGGGGACGGAAGAAGCGACGGTCCAATGTGCCGTGCCAGTCTTCGTTGGTTTCGGCGTAAAGGACTTTCAGGTCGTTTTCCTTCTCGAACATGGGCTGGTACTTGTTGATGTTTCTCTTGCCGTTGTCCCGGAGGTCTACAAGGACGCGGAAAAATTCCGTCCACCATGCTTTGCCCTGTCCGTCCAGTGTCCCTTCACCCTTGATGGTGATGTTCTCTGCATCCACGGCATAAATCAGCGGTTGGAAACTTTTCATCATGATTCCCTCATGACGCACTTCCACATAAGGGAGGAAGTCGTCAAAGTTCTCCGAAAATTTCAAGGTGGCTCCTGCTTCCAGTTCCAGAGTGATGTTACTTTTCATGTGGATGGAACCGGTGAGATAAGTTCCTGCGGGGAAAAAGAGGGTTCCTCCACCATTGGCGTTCAGGCGGTCGATGGTGGAATTAATCAATGCTGTGTTCAGCTTCCTACCTTGCACATCGGCACCTGCCTGCTGCATATCCACACGCTCCGCATGCAGAAAAGACAGACAGCAAACACATAGTAACAGACTTAAAAAGGTACGTTTATTCATATTGTTCATTAGTTGATTTTAGTTTTACCAAATACCCTCAGGGGGCTTTTCCTATGAAAACCGCGTTTATTTCTTAAAAGAATAAGTTCCGCTTTCCACTATCTTCGGCTCTTTTTCATCGGGAAGGAATACGCGTGCCGTACACCCTACAGGTATCGTTACTTTCAATGTAAAGACTCCATTCTCGCGGGTCCAGTCTACTGCTACTTTTCCGTACAAGGTTTGGGTAGAGGCACGGACGTATGTCAAATCGCCTACCGGACGGGGACGTATTTCTATTTCCTTCATTCCCGGTTTTCCCTCAACGGTGCGGATACCCGCCAGCGAGTTGAAGAACCATTCATCAATCTGCCCCATCATAAAGTGATTCCACGAAGAACCTTGCCGCGGGTCCCATTGCTCGGTCAGCGTGGTAGCTCCGAATTTCAGCTGGAAACCATAGCCGGGTGCTTCTTCATGGTTGTGCATGGTGTACATCAGTTCATTCAACCCGTTACGCGCCAAAATCTGGAACAGATAACGGTTACCCACATCACCGGTGGTCAGCCGGTTGCCGTGGCGTTTTATATCCGCTACCAGATTATCAAGCACCGCCTGTCTGTCATCGGCGGGAACCATTCCCAGGAACAAAGGCAAGGCATTGCTGCACTGGCTTCCCGTACCATACTGACGAGTGTCCTTGTGATAAAACTCCCGATGGAATGCTTTATTGATTTCTTCACCCAAATGAGTGTAATATGCTACATCATACCTATTATCCAGCATACGCGCAGCCTCCACCAGATAGCGAACAACCATATAATAATGGGCGGTAGCTACCAAAGGAACAGGCGTATTACGCGAGAAACCGGCCCGGAAATCTCCATAATCATACCAATCACCCAGTCCGAAAGAAACGATTCCATCATTGGCACGGGTAGTCATATAATCAATGTAACGGCGCATTCCGTTATAGTATTTTCTAATCAATGAATCATCCCCATACGTCTCATAATACATGAAAGGCAATACCACAAAGGTACATCCCCATTCGGGAGATTCGGCAAAAGCATCCATACCGGGACCCTCGAACACCACATATTCCGGAGCAGTGGTAGGAACCGCGCCATTGGCATGCTGTGCATCGGCTATGTTCTGAAGAGTCTGAGGAAGAAAGCCCGTCAAATCATAATTGTACAGTAAACCGGGACCGCATAAATGATCCTGTTCCAGCCAGCCCAGTTTCTCCCGGTGCGGACAATCGGTAAACACGGACTGCATATTGCTTCGCACCGCTTTCTCTATCAGCCGATGGGCCTCATTGAATATACGATTGGAACATTGGAATGTGGATACCTTAGGAGCCGAGTTATAAACAAAGCACGACTGTATCTTCTGGATCACCGGAAGACGGTGGGGATTCTTCTGCCTTTCAGCACAGCGCCTTCCACCTGAATATACCGGAAACCATAGTAAGAAAAACGAGGATGCCAAGTTTCCACTCCTTCCCCTTTCAGGGTATATTCATAATAATGTTGTCTGCCGGTCTGACGCTGATTGCAAGCTCCTTCGTCCGTCAGGGATTCGGATACAAGCAGAGTTATTTTCTGCCCTTTCTTTCCACGGACGGTAATTTCGGGGAAACCGGCCAGGTTCTGTCCCATATCCAGCACAAAGGCAGACGGGTCCACCGTCCGTTTGGTTGACTTGCAGGCGGCTGTTATCTGTTCAGCGGTGAGCTTGGTCACTTTCCGGATATCATAACGCTCCATGATCTTTACCGGTTGCGCTATCTGCGGACGAAGTACCCCTTTAGGGGCTTCCTGAATCACGACAGGATGCCAATCCTGCTCTTTAAAACCGAACATGTTCCAGCCTTTCTGCTCACGGCGGGCGTCATAATCTTCTCCGCCATAGATGCAATTGAACAGTACGGGACTGAAATCGTACTTCCAGTCCTTTCCGGAAACAATCGTTTCACTGGTTCCGTCTTCATAATTCACCACCATTCGGAAACGAAGCGTGGGGGCGCCGAAACTGATTTGCAATTTACGATAGCGGCCGCCTTGCACATTATAAAATCCATTTCCCAGCAGGACTCCGATGGCGTTACCTCCTTTCTTCACTTGCGAGGTGACATCATAAGTATTATAATAGACACTTTTGTCATAATCGCTCCAAAGAGGGGCAAATTCGCTGTCTCCCACTTTTTCTCCATTCAGCGAAAATTCATAAAAGCCCAAGCCACATACATACGCCGTGGCGTCTTTCACTTTCTTTGCCACATGGAACTCACGGCGCAGATAAATACTTTTCTTTGCCAAAGTATCCACAGCAGCCAGGCGGCCTTTGCCTCAGGCTTTTTCAGTTCACTGCCATGATATTTCCGACCTTCGGGGATGCGGGCATCCTTACGGGTAATGGCCCCAATCCATTCACTGCCGGCGAAAGCCGCTTCGGAAGTCAGAATACTGAAATCAGAGGAGGCACTCCATGCCGAAGGCGTATCAGCCTCATCCCAGACACGGACACGCCAAGTATAATGCCTGTCCTTCTCCAAGACCGCATCCGCACAGGAAACCAACTGGCTTTGAGCGGATTTTACTTTACCGCTGTTCCAGACTACTTTTCCTGCCCATACATCCCGAATCTCTATCTCATAAGCAGTCTGCCGCGTGCCATTTTCCGGCGAACTCATCTGCCATCCCAAACGAGGGGCATCAGAGGTGGTCACTCTTCCTTCGCGCATCTCACACGTCAGACGGGTAACAGTTATGTCCTTCGCCTGCACGGCGAAAGACATAACTAACAAAGCGGCTATTAAGAATTTTCTGTAATTCATTTTTCTTTCAACAGTCTGTTTATTATCTTAAGACATCCCCTTTATTCAAAATTATAGCACATTCTCACAAAGGACACGGGTCAATGTATCGGCGTGTCCCACTTCCTTTCCATCCACATAGATATGCAGACCTTTTCCACGCTGGTAACGGCTGCCGTCCTTATCCCACAAAATAGTGAGGTTACGGCCATGATACAACACATTATCCAAACAGAAATAATCCCATTTTCCTTCGGGAATCAACGGATTCACCTCCACTGTGTTATCCATGCGCGGACGAAGTCCTATCAAACCGGTAATCATCAAATCATTAAAAGTAGAATGATTGTAATAACGGCTGCGTTCCTGATCTCCTTTCAACCAATAACCGGTCACCTCATCCAGATACTCGCCTATGTAGGGGCGGCCACGGTGATGCTGCGACTCCACATAGCGTTCCATGTGATGGAAATACACGCTGTCTGTCAATACAGTCTGAGGATAATTATTCATAAAATTGGCCATTGCGTCAAAGTCTGTGCAGATGCAAACGGCAGATAGCCCCATCCCATTCACACTTACCTACGCCATGCGTGCGGAACTCAGGATGACGGCGCTCGGCAGTGGTAAGTCCGTAAGGTGCGGAAAAACCTTTCTCGTCCATCACTTCCTTCCATGCCACATCGTATGGGGAAGAAGCATCCGGCAAATTGAAATACCAAGGGATATAGCCGATAGCCTCGCGTACCTCGGCGGACGCATCTCCACGCATCGTTTCAAAGAAATGGTGATCTGTGTTCCACAATTTATCCTGTACCAATGTTTTAATGGAATCGGCTTTCAATCCATATTTCATGGCCATGCCTCATCTCCTGTCATGATGCCGATAAGAGAGAGTGCTTTGGCGTTGCCATACATATAACTGTTGATAGGTGGGACGGGCATATTGCTTACGACGGCCTCCGCTGATGGATTCTTCCATACCATCCTGCACATCTCCCTGCCAGTAAAGTCCATTGGGCAGGCGGTTTGTCTTTTCCCAACGGGCATATTCCGCTTCCAAATCCTTTACCATATCCAACAAGAACTCCTTGTTTCCATCGACCATGTAACGTCCCAGTACCGCATCCGCATTCCACGAGCTGAACTTGGTCATTTTAGCCATCGGGCCTCCTTCGTTACCCCGATACCAAGTATGGATAATCTGATTCAAGTATTCCGGATTACGCAACCAGCGGCTCTCATAAATATGATGACCGATGGCACAAGCTATCAGATTGTATTTATCGGCATACGAACGGTTTACCAGAAATTCGGTCATGCCATAGCCCACCGGAGTTTCCTTGATGTGCTTGCGCAGCGTCCACCAACGATAATAATACATTTCCTCAAAGTTCTTTTGAGAGCACTCGAAAAGAGGAATGTTTTCTTCCATCCATTGAGATGCACGGGCATTGGGAATAGCCTGGCTATATTCTCATCCTCCATGCTGTTGAAATAATCCACATAGGGCTTGAAATCCTTATATTTCAAGAAGGCTGCACCGGCATCCTTATCAGCAGAAGCCGTCTTGAAATGGGCTATACGATAGGTGCACAAGTTCCTGCTCACCCGCATCCGGCAGAATGCCATACCAGTCCGCCGGAGTATCCACCGTAGGATAAGTCCGTTGCGCTCCGGTGCGGAACATCACTCTCTCAATGGCCGGAACGGGTGCAAAGAACATACGTTGCCCCACTTTCTTTCCATCCACATAGACAATTACCATGCGGTTGGCAACAGAAAGCTCCACTTCTACCTTATACGTCTTGCCCGGTTCATACTTCAACAAATTACCAAACCGCGCACCTCCTTTGGCACGGAAAAGTCCATCGGGAGTCAGTTCCAGACGGGAACAGGCAATGCCGTTTTCATCCAGAAATTCTATCTGCAAAAGTCCTTTATCGTTCTGTTCCGCCATCAGTTCGAAAGATACTTTCAGTTCTTTTGTAGCAGGTATCTTACGCTCCACACGGGCATAATCGAATAAGTCCTTGTCTTGCAGCACCAGCCATTTTCCATCCAGTGATACGGGAGCCCACTGCAAGGAATACAAATTCCAGTCGGTCAGTTCGCTCAAATCTTTGTAGCCGCAAAATCGTCGTCAGCATGCTCGCTGGCGTGTGCGCGGACAGGCACAGGAATATGAGACACCCACATATCCTCTTTATTCATACTGTAAGTCACCCATAAATCACCATCGGGAGGAGTCCCGTTACCTTCCTGAATACCCCGTACATACTGAGGACCGAATGATTTATAATTACCTCCGTAACGCATCGGTGTAATCTCGCCGTGCACCAGATTCAAGGTCGTATATTCCAGCCCGTCCTTACTGAGCGAGATAGCCAGCGGCCAACGGAACTCGGAAGGATTATACACCGTGGCGTATGTACCGTCACTCAAACGCTGCCCCCAGATCTTCGCATTACTGTTTACAAAACCTTTCGCACGTTCCACCGGTTGCGCCCATGTGTTCCCGCCATCCTCGCTGATGGAAGTCAGGGCATGTTTCCACAGGCTTACCAAACGGCCGTCGGGCAAGGTATAGTCACAATACGCTTTGTATTCCTTGTGTAAAGGAATCAACGGGTCATTGCGGTCGGCTTCCTCCACCCACTGCATACGGTAGCGGGGATTATCCAGAATCTCCTGACAGGCTTTTACAAACTCCTTGTCTTTACTCCGTTTAAAATAAGGATAAGAGGTATTCTTTTCATTGAACGCATGGTTATAATAAATGAAATAAATGGGGCCGAAGGAACCGTCCTTTTTAATTTCGCGAACCACACGGCCTATTCCGTTCCCGTCATTCGGGTCATCTTTCTTGTCCAGCGCCACGCCATAGTTTCCCATGGCTATCAGTCGGCCGCTCTTTGACACATAAAAGCCTACACGCTGATGCATGATGCATCCAGATCTTTCGCCTTGTCTGTGCGTCCGGGCTTGGTATAGCCATCGGGAACCCGGTAGATAGGGAAAAGGGTCACCGGGGTTTGTCCAGTGATAACCGTCTTTCGAGGTCATCAGGAAAGTTTGTGAGGGAGGAATATGCTCGTCCGAAGGATCGGAAAGATAATGCATATAGAATTGTCCGTTCCAATAAGCAACATGGACTGATGATTGTATGTCCATCCATTGCCGTTATCGGGTGCAGGATGTTCCCGGTTGGCACGCATCACCTGAATATTGTGTACCCCTACCACGGGTGACAATTGCCCGTCATGACAGGTAGGGTTAGACAGCTCCGTGCCTGTATAGTGTACTCTATCTTGCGCCGATACCGAAAGTGCCAGCGAACAGGCTGCTGCAAAGGTAAAAAGTTGTTTCAGTTCCATTTATTTACTTCTATGTTGTTTTTCCATTTATTAAAATGAGGTTTCTCTTCAGCTTGATTGACCTGCAAACAAGCAAAGCTCTACAAAACTACGAATTTCTTCGTTTCCCGATAAAAGCTCCGGGCTTTAAAAAAAGACGAAAGCACAAAGCAAATGTACTCTATAAAATAATGCTATTTATAAAAAGCGTCTTTTTGTTAATGAATTTGCATAAAAGAAGCTTTTTTACTATCTTAGCAGCATGAAGTTAACAGTTTGATAACTTTTCTACGAGAAATATGTTATTTATAGTATTCACTTTCTTAACAACCGTTTGCTTATGAAACAAAAGAATAAGATGTTATCCACCCATGGCATTAAAACACTATTCGAAACCCGATTAACCCAACTCACTTCATTAGCTTCAGAAAGCCAGGATGAAACAGCTTTCAAGAATAAGCTGAACGATTATCTATTATCCGGTCCTATTTACAATCCTACTGCCGCAAGGCAAATTAAAAGACTGATAGATAACGATGGAAAAACCATTTACGAAGCCTCTACAGAACAGGAGATTAAAATAGAAACCATCTCACTGCTTTGGAAGTTTTTAACGAATCGTATCATCAATGAAGAGATTTCCGTTGATTTATGGATTGACCTGTATCACCAGTTCGACCGGCTTTATCACGAAGAAGAGGAGCTACCTGATGAAAAACAAGTGCAACAGTGGATGAAACGCTGGCCCAGCGGACTGAATGAGGATGTCCGGCTATCCGCCGACAAAACAAAGAACGTATCATCTCCCTTCTTATCCAGAAAATAGAAAACAGACACGCACCCTCCAGCCGCTACCTTTTTCCTGAAGGAAGCACGGAAGAGGACAAACGCCGGCTGGTCTGTCAATGGTGGAAACGAAGCCCGTTTCATCTGGCAATGGCCGTAAAAAGCCCTACCGAACTGAACCGGATGCTAGGCAACTCCCTGTCCGAAGAAACCTTGCAGCTTTATCACAAAGCACGCAAGAAAGGAATGCCTGTCTTCATCACCCCTTATTATTTGTCATTATTGAATCCTACCGGAAAAGGATATGATGACGAAGCCATACGCAGCTATATCTTGTACTCTTCCCAATTGGTAGAAACTTACGGTAACATCCACGCATGGGAAAAAGAAGATGCAGTAGAGGACGGAAAGCCCAACGCTGCCGGATGGCTGCTGCCGGACGGACACAACATTCACCGCCGTTATCCCGATGTGGCCATTCTTATCCCCGACTCGATGGGACGTGCCTGCGGCGGCCTATGTGCATCCTGCCAGCGCATGTACGACTTTCAAAGTGAACGTCTGAACTTCAACTTCGAGGAATTGAAGCCGAAAGAGAGCTGGGACAAGAGGTTGAGAAACTGATGGAATATTTCGAGAACGACACTCAGCTCAGGGATATCCTGATTACGGGAGGCGATGCATTGATGAGCCAGAACAAGACCTTGCGCAATATACTGGAAGCCGTCTACAAAATGGCTGTCCGCAAACGGAACGCAAACCTGCAACGCGCCGAAGGAGAGAAATATGCGGAACTGCAACGAGTACGCTTGGCAGCCGGCTCCCGGTATATCTGCCCATGCGAATCAATGACGAGCTATTGGAAATCTTACGCGAGTTCAAAGAAAAGGCATCTGCCGTAGGAGTCAGCCAATTTCTGATTCAAACGCATTTCCAGACTCCGCTGGAAGTAACACCCGAAGCGCGTGAAGCTATCCGCAAGATACTGGCAGCCGGGTGGACTATCACCAACCAGTTAGTATATAATGTGGCGGCTTCCCGTCGCGGACACACCGCCAAGCTGCGCAAAGTATTGAATGGGCTGGGTGTACTATGCTATTACACCTTCTCGGTAAAAGGATTTGAGGAGAATTATGCCGTATTTGCACCTAACAGCCGCTCCTTGCAGGAGAAAGAAGAGGAAAAGGTATGGGGAAAACTCTCCGCAGAGCAAGAAAAGGAGTTTTTGAACCTGTTGAGAAACAGTAAAGACCGTGCGGCAGCCGTACAGCGTTTCTGCACCTTCCATCAGATTCCTTTCGTAGCAACAGACCGCAGCGTACTGAACCTGCCGGGTATAGGCAAGAGCATGACTTTCGTAACTATCGGTATGACAAAAGAGGGAAAACGGATACTGGAATTTGACCATGACCCAACCCGCCAGCATAGTCCGATTATTCATCAGATGGAAAAAATATACATCAAGGAAAACAAGTCTATCTGGCAATATATGCTGCAATTGCAGGAAATGGGCGAGAAGAAAGAAGAATATGCCAGTCTGTGGAAATATATGGAAGGAGAAACAGAACACCGCTTCCCCTTATATAATTATCCCGATCCGGGATTCCGGATTACAGAAAAGTATAGTCACTTGTCAGTAGTTGGTAATAAATCAATCTGCTAATTTGTCAATGTGACAATGTGCTAATGTGCCATGTGGAACAAAGCGTAACCCATTGACATATTAGCACATTGACAAATCAGCAGATTATTCAATTCGTAATCTTGATCCCCACAAAATACGTTCTAGGCTGTGTAGGCCCATAGAAATAACCCGAGTCACGATAACCACCTTTGTCCAAATCCTTTTGGAAAGCATTAAAGATATTCTGCACTCCACCGTTCAATTGCAACTTGATATGGTCATTCAATACAAACGTATAATTCAGTTTCACATTCAAATCAAAGAAATCAGGAGTATGCACCATTCATCTTTAGCGATATATTGTCCTATATATTCCTCGGGCAATTCTGTCGGTGCGAAATGTGGCACATGCATCCGGCCTGTGTACACACCGGACAAGGAGCAGTCGAAATTCTTGAACGGAGCAGATGTCAATGTGAAATAACCGTAATAGTCAGGAGTACGGGGCATCCGCTTCACCGGCGCTACCTCAGGATTCTCACTCCATGCCTCCAGCTCAGTATATTCGCTGCGCTGCACCGTGAAGCCCACCTGTAAAGCCGCATCACGTCCATGTGCAATCTTTCCGTCCAGATTCACGCCATACACACGTGCCCCGTTACCGTTACGACGCTCCTTCACCTTGTTACCGTTCTGGTCATGGCCCATATCCTCCAGTACAAACACGTCATCCAATCCGGTATAGAACCCTTCCAATAACAAATTGGTCTGGAAATGACCGATATTCGCCGTCCAGTCAATGGAACCGCTGATGCTGTTAGAATGCTCAGGCTTCAGCCCTTCCGCCAACTTGATAAGCACGCCCTCACCTCCTACTGCCGTAACGTGCAAATCCTCATCGTATGCCTGCGGCGCACGGAAACCGGTGGACCAGGTGATGCGCGCCTGTAGTTTGTCACTTGGCTTATAGAGCAGGTTCAGACGGGGGCTGAAGATGGGGTTGTCAATCAGGTTATGGTCATCCAGACGGAACCCGGCCAAGAATACAAACTGATTCATTTTCCATTCGTTCTGCACAAAAGCGCTGGCAATGCGTACATCCTGTTTCATATCACGGTGATAACCGGTCATAACATCGTGCAGGGAGTTGTTCTGATACTCCAGCCCGGCGGTAAAAGTAGCAGGAGAGAATAAAACTTTCTCAAAATTACCCACATACATGCCGCCTGCCACCCAAGTCAGATCTTTCGTCTTTCCGTATGCATTCGCATCCTGTTGCGCACCATAATAACTGTTACGGTCGGTATGCTGGATGGAAGAATAGAAAGAAAGCTTATGCTTGTATTCTTTCCAAAACAGATCATAACTCAATCCGCCACTATTGATAACGTGCTTGTCTGTTCGGTGATATCCGTTTCGTGCGGCTGCAAATCAAATTTATTCCCTCCGCGGCGGAACTCATTCGTGGTATGATATTCCAGACTGATACGGCTGAACTGCGTAGGACGGTAATAGGTGCGCAGCCCGAACGTATTCATATTCAGCTTTCCCAACTCCGAGAAACCGTCCCCGTCCGCATCATACGGATTACGGTTCCGATAAGACTGATACAAAGCGATGCCATACGTATTGTCTTTTGACACCAAAGAGGCATTGGCTCCCATGTACTGTTCCCACACCTTGCCGTTCATATTGGACATTGTTGAAGAAACCTGAAATGAATTGTTGATGGGGTCTTTCGTGATGATATTGATGGTTCCGCCCACTGCATTAGCACCAAACAAGGCCGACCCTCCTCCGCGGACAACCTCTACACGCTCTATCATATTCACCGGAATCTGCTCCAAGCCATACACACCGGACAGAGCACTGACTACCGGACGACTATTGATAAGAATCTGAGAATAAGGTCCTTCCAGCCCATTGATACGCACTTGAGGGAAGCCGCAGTTCTGGCAGTTGTTCTCCACACGCAACCCCGACTGGTAATTCAAGGATTTAGCCAAATCGGTAGAATTCACCGATTCGAACAGCTTGGCATTCATCACATTGACTACCACCGGAGCCACCTTGCGACTTGTCTCATTGCGATTGGCCGATACGACTACCTCGTCCGTCATAATACTTTCGTCACTCATCAAAAATGAACATCTACCGTGAAGTCGTTACTGACGGTCACTTTCTTTTCCTGTGTTTCATAGCCCAGTAGCTGAACCCTCAATGTGTACTTTCCTGCCGGAACCTTCTTGAAACGGAACTCCCCGTCCTCGTTACTCACCGTACCTTCCCCGGTTTCCACAATCAATATGGTAGCATACGGAAGGCTGTTCTCCGTGCCTTTTTCCACTACATGACCTGAAATCACATTTCCTTCCTTCACAGGATTTACATCTTCTGCATACGCATGGATACCCGCACCCATCACCATGAGCACGAGTAACAGAATATATTGTTTCATCTATTTTTTCTATTACTAAAATGTTTCGGTTTATTCAATTAAAGAATGTGTGCAGCTCTACGGCAAAAGCACATCCGCATCTGTTGAACGGATTATCCGAATGTATCCCGTCAACAGATATACCTTATGTTTCAGCAATAAAAAGGAGGAGCGCGCAAATGGATACATTGCGCACAAAGCGCTTTCGCGCGGAAAGTATTTGTCTTGTATTCCAAAACATACAACACAGGCGGAATACAGTCATCTCTGTCTGCCCCCCGGGCTCCAGAGTCTGGATAGTGCTCAGATGAGCAATTGAGATTACCTGTCCTGTGGTATGCGTATGGTGTTTATCGGACGAAGGATGAGAGTGCACAATCATCACCCCGTTCACAATATGAACGTGGGTAAACAAAGTGATGCTTACCTGATACGTTAAAAACAGCGTCAGCAGTAATAACGGGGCTACTATGTACCTTCTCTTGCTCAACTATTTATTTCTTTTCCTCGCCAAACAACAATTGATAGTCTTTTTTTCGCGGCAGGCACAGTCCATCCTCCGGAATAAACTTCCACTGGTGCATAGCATGAGGATGCAGCACTTTTTCCTGCTCAATATATTGCATCAGATAATAACGCAAATCCTTATCGGTTGCAAAAATAATACGTTTTGCCAAATCTTCCTTGGAAATTCCAGCTCCAAGAGTCAGTAAATCTCCGCCACCGTTCCCACGGTAAGAATTCAAAGCCACTTTATAAACCTTATCCATACTGAAAGGAGTCCCGTCCGACATGCTCTGAATCGTGATTTTCTCTCCTGCCGGCTTGGTCACGTCCACCGTATAATTAATGCCTGCGGCAGAGTCAAAGTTAAAGCTGAAATTCTTGAAATTAGCACGCTTCCCCTTCTCTACCGGCTCCTTGAAAAGCATCAGATGGTCCTCGGAACTCTTCATCTGATTAGTCCAGATGGCGTATGCCATTTCCAGGAAACCTTTAATTTCCTTGCCCGAAAGTTCCATCACATACAGCATGTTCTCGTACTTGTACAAATTGAACATATCACTCACATAGATGTCTCCTTCTTTAATCTCTGCCCGAAAGGACAACGGAGCACAGAAAGACACTTCAGCACCCGAAATTTCCAATTGCAACTGATGAATCAGGTCTATGAAAGGAGAAGAACCGAAATAAGCATCCTTCGCTGTGATGGTACGTGAAATTGTACCGATTTTACGGGATACAAAGTCATTTACAGCCTTGTATTGAGGGGCAAACTTATCCATAAACTCCCGGCTGACAGGATACTTGTTCATATCCGCCAATCTACCTTCCACCGACTTCTCCACTACTTTCCCATCTTTCTTTGTTACGGTCAGGGTCACATCCGAAACTACATTGGCATTGTTTGCCGGGTCAATGACCAGCACACTGTCTCCTGCCACATTCTGCACCTTTACACATTCCCTAGTATGGTCGTGCCCCATCAGCACCACATCAAAGCCCGGAACCCGTTTAGCTACATCCATAGAGGCATCTTCCACCACCTGTCCCAACACGTTGCCCGACTTTCCGGCATGAAACAATCCCACAATGACATCAGGATTCTCTTTTTCCTTTATAATCTTCACCCATTTGCGTGCGCAGGCTCCATTTCCTCAAAATGCAGACCACTCCATAATTTCTCCGGCAACCATGAAGGAATGGCCGGAGTAATCATACCCAGAACCGCTATCCTCACTCCGTCGCGCTCCAACACCTCGTAGGGTTTCAGATAAGGTTTTCCAGTGGCATTGTCTATTATATTAGCCCCCAGTACCGGAAAATCGCACTGTTTTATCCAACGGTCGTACACCGCATGCCCCGTCTCTACATCATGGTTACCCATATTACCTACCACATATCCCATATAATTCATCATATCCGCCGCAACATGAGTAGACACGGTATCCATGAAATTATAATAGTAAGCTGTAGGCTGACCTTGCAGGATTATCCCCATTATCCATCAACAGGCAATTATCCCCATATTTCTCACGCTGTTCTTTCACAAAGGAATGAACACGGGCAAGACTTCCACTCCATTCTTTCCGTTCGATAAAGTTATACGGAAAGAAATTCCCGTGCACATCACTGGTTTCTATAATCTTGATAACCACTTCTTCCTGATTATTGGATGCAGACAACTGCATACCTGCCCACAACAGCAGGGCACTGATACATATTCTATATTTCATTTCTCTATTCTTTATTCTTTTTTAGTCAAAGGATGCGTGAATACAAATCGGGCGCCTTCGGTATAATCCTTGTCCACCCATATCTTACCTCCCAGATTCTCGATTATCAGCCTGCTAATGGCCAATCCCAGCCCCGTACCTTGGAATATTCATTCAATTTCTCGAAACGTTCAAATACCTTTTCACTCTTATCGGGCGGAATACCGCAACCGGTATCCGACACTGACAATTCCAACTGCTGATGCTGTTTGTCTATGGCAACCGTCAGTTTGATAGAACCGGACGGAGTAAATTTTGCGGCATTGGAGAGCAAATTAATCAACACCTGCTTCAGACGCTGGGCATCCGTCTTGACAACCAGCGAAGGCACAGGAGTTTCAAACAGAAACAAAGCACTGGTCTTGCGTCCATACTCCACTGTAGACAAAGCCGTCTGACACAACTCTACCACATCACATTCTTCCCATACGAATTTTATCCTTCCGGATTCCATGCGCGAGATGTCCAGAATATCATTTATGAGGTGCAACAACAAATCGGAATTCTTCTGAATGATATCACAATACTGCTCTTTCTCGGCAGGAGAGGAATCATCACTGACCAACACGCTGGAAAATCCCACAATGGCATTCAAGGGAGTGCGTATTTCGTGACTCATATTGGCCAGAAAAGCCGTCTTCAGCCTGTTGGATTCCTCCGCTTTCTCCTTGGCTACCAGCAGTTCCTCGCCGGATACTTCCAGATTATGTTTCAAGTGTTGATACGGATAATATAATATATGGCTATCAAGAAACAGGCTATCAGGAACATGAACGCCGAAACAACCCCTATGACCCAATATTTATACTGCTCATAAAACGAAGGAGTCTTGTTCACCAACACCGCTCCCTGAGGAAGATTCAATGAATCCAATTTGAATTCATGCAAACGCTTTATATCAAAAGTATAGTTTCCGGGAATAGTCACCAAGTCCACCCCTTCTCTGTCCCCTTTATCCAAAAAATCATAAGTAACCGCGCCTATATTCTTTCCTACCGCATGGTACTCGGGAGTATATCCTCCAATGCCCAATGTCCCAGCCCCACAGATGCAATAGTAAACACAGGCAGGGTGGGATTCGCATCGCGCAGCATATAAGTCGTATTACCAATAACATAACTCTCCGTACAGTCTACACGCCATGTTCCCAATAACACACACGTATTTTGAGGCAACCTGCGCATCCTTTCACTCACTTCCATAAAGGTTTCCGTACGGCCGTCCAGCCAAATTGTTTCTAAATCGGGGTACTTCCTCATCTCCTTTTTAACCAAGCTTGCATAGACAACCCGCCATAGGTATTATCCGATATAAATGCCACACGGCGCATATCAGGATAAAACGACGCATCAGCTTTATGTTTTTATCGACATCATATTCATATACATAACCGGCAACAATATTATAATCACTGAAATCCGTATAAATATTCTTACTTTCAGGTTCCCATCCCCGCGTGTCGATACTATCATCGGGCAATACCAGTCCGTTGACACTGACCATGCCACAGATAGACGGAGTCTTTTTAGCTATCTCCGTGTCTTGTGAGATATAAGCCGACCATGCCTCCTGCCCCAACAATATAACCAGTGACGGACGGTTTTTCCCCTTATACTTACCAAGGATGGAGGCCATACGCGATTTCCACAGATAGGCCTCGGACAAATTCTTGCAGTTCATACTCTCTATGATCGGAGTATACTTGCCGCCACGCTGTCTGTATTCATCCATAAAAGCAGACAGGTTGTCAGAAATACTACGCGTTTTCGGGATTATAAGAAGTGACAATAAGGATAGGCCCTTCCGAGGTCGTTTTCCGCCTTCACAGGACACAAAGCAACCACAGGAAGCAGCAGGACTAATAGCATAAAAAACCTGAATATGATTGCCAATCCCCTCATTTCCTTTAGAATAATTTCTAAAAATTCGCTGCAAAGATAATAAAATAAAAACAGAACACAACCAATTGGCATGTATTTTGTTTCTCTTAAAGCAGATGAAATTTAACAAATATATAATATGGCTTACATAGACTATTACAAAGTATTGGGAGTGGACAAAAGCGCCACCCAAGATGATATCAAGAAGGCTTTCCGTAAGCTGGCCCGCAAATACCATCCTGACTTGAATCCGAATGATCCTGGAGCCAAAGATAAGTTTCAGGAGATAAATGAAGCCAACGAAGTACTGAGTGACCCGGAAAAACGTAAGAAATACGACGAATACGGGGAACACTGGAAACATGCCGACGAATTTGAAAAACAAAAGCAACAATATGGAGGTGCCGGTGGATTCGGAGGGTTTGGCGGAGCCGGAAGCGGATTCGGTACGGACGGTAACGGCAGTTACTGGTATTCCGGCAATGGAGGAGAAGAATTCACCGGTGCACATTTCGGTGGCAGCGCAGGTGGCTTCTCTGATTTCTTTGAAGAACTGTTCGGGCATCGTGGCGGTGCAAACGGCGGACGAAGCACCGGATTCCGTGGACAGGACTATAATGCTGAATTACAACTTTCATTGCGTGAAGCCGCCGAAACACACAAACAAGTGCTTAATGTAAACGGAAAGAACATACGTATCACTGTTCCGGCAGGTATAGCCAACGGACAGACTATCAAATTGCGTGGTCATGGTGCACCGGGGGTAAACGGTGGTCCTGCAGGCGATCTGTACATCACCTTTGTCATTCCAGACGATCCTGTATTCAAACGTCTGGGAAATGATTTATATATCCATGCTCCGCTTAGCCTCTACACCGCCGTACTGGGTGGTGAAGAAACCGTGGACACACTGAACGGCAAGGTAAAACTGAAAGTAAAACCTGAAACCCAGAACGGAACCAAAGTCCGTTTGAAAGGCAAAGGCTTTCCTGTTTACAAGGAAGAAGGCAAATTTGGCGATCTGATAGTAACTTATAATGTCACCATTCCTAGCAACCTGACCGAACATCAGAAAGAGCTGTTCCGCCAATTAAAAGATAGTAGCAATTAAAAAAAGAGAAGGATTATGCAGACCGATTTAATTATTATCAACGATTTTTGCGACCGTTGCCATGTGGACCCGTCGTTCATTATGGAACTGGAAGAAGACGGACTGATCGAAGTCCGGGTGATTGACGAGGAACGCTACCGTCCCCACATCCCAACTAGCGGAACTGGAGCGTTACACGCATTTATATTATGACTTGTCCATCAATATTGCAGGAATCGATGCCATTCACCACATGCTGGAACGTATAGAACTTCTGCAACAGGAAGTGCGTTCATTAAGAAACGAACTGGAATTCTACCGCTAAAATCCGTGTCCGGAGAGGGAAAGCGAAAACTGCACCCACTTCTCTTTCCGGCACTGTTCATTTACTTTTATATTTCTGTTTTTACCGTTGTTTCTATACGATAAGCAGGAGTGCCGAACCGATCATCACCGATTCTCTTCTCATTATTATATATACCAAAAAAAGTAATGGCTGTTCCGCTCTTTCTTCGTTTTTCCATTTATTTTCTTACTTTTTTCCGCTTTATTATCCTACGTTTAACCTAAAATCACTATCTTTGTAGACTTAAAAGCAGCCGGCCGGTCTGCCGCTGACGCCGTAAGGCGAAAGAGGAAAGTCCGGGCAACGCAGAGCATCCTACTTCCTAACAGAAAGCCATCTGCGAAGGTGGAGTAACGTAGAAGAAAACAACCGCCACAATTCCTACGGGAAACGGGGTAAGGGTGAGAAGGTGGGGTAAGAGCCTACCAGCCGCATGGTGACATGACGGGCTGTACGTCTTAGGAGTTGTAAGGTCATGTAAACCGACATTATGAGGGTTGCTCGCCCCACGTCGGAGGGTAGACCGCTAGAGCCTGTTGGTGACAACAGGCGTAGATAAATGGCAGGCACTTCGCCGCAAGGCGAAGAACAGAACCCGGCTTACAGGCCGGCTGCTTTTTTTTCATATATCCTAATGAAGAGCTTATGAGTACCATGAACAAGGAAAAACTGAAAGGTCTGCAATCGTTTCTCAAAGATGATATATGGCGGGTGACAGAAGACGAGGTTAGCAAATCCCGAGGAATACTCTATAATGCAATAAAAATCGCTACTCTTTCTGTTCGTGAATTCACTCAGGGACGTATTTTGAATAAAGCATCCGCACTGACATACAGCACCCTGCTTTCTATCATTCCCATTCTGGCCATTTTATTCGCATCGCACGCGGTTTCGGCTTCTCCAACCTGCTGGAAACCCAGTTCCGTAGCGGTCTTGAAGGACAGAGTGCGGCTGCCGAAACCATTCTTGGCCTGATTGACTCCTATCTGGTGCACGCCAAAAGCGGAATTTTTATCGGAGTGGGTCTGGTGATGTTGTTCTGGACCATTCTGAGCCTGACCTATAACATAGAACGTACCTTCAATTATATATGGCAAGTGAAGAAGCCCCGTACACTGTATCGCAAAATGACGGATTATTTCTCCATCCTGCTCTTACTGCCCCTACTTATCGTACTTTCCAGCGGTCTTACCATCTTTATGTCCACCATGGTGAAAAACATGGAGGACTTCGTATTACTGGCACCCCTGATGAAATTTCTGGTACGCCTGATCCCTTTCATCCTGACTTGGGCCATGTTTACGGGACTGTTCGTCTTTATGCCCAATACTAAAGTGAAACTGAAGTATGCCATCATTCCGGGTATCATCGCAGGCACAGCCTTTCAGGCTTTTCAATACTTGTATATCGGCAGTCAGATATGGGTATCAAGGTACAATGCAATCTATGGTAGCTTCGCCGCCATTCCTATGTTCTTGTTATGGGCGCAAATTTCATGGGGAATCTGCCTGTATGGCGCAGAACTTTGCTATGTGGCACAGAATCTTCGCAACTACAGTTTCAGCAAAGAAACGGCAAATATCAGCCGCCGTTATCACGACTTTCTGTGTATCCTCATCATGTCTCTGATATGCAAGCGCTTTGAGACGGAAGAGGCTCCTTATACCGCCGAGACACTCAGCGACGAACATAAAATCCCGATAAGGCTCACCAAGAAAATCCTGTATGAACTACAGGACATGCACATGATTTATGAAACTGCTATGGACGGTGACGATGAAAGCATAGGCTATTTGCCGTCAGTAGATATCAACCGGATGAACGTGGCTATGCTGCTGAACAGACTGGACATAGCCGGAACGGAAGCCTTCAAAATAGACAAAAAGCGATACAGCAGTTCTTGGGAGGCGCTGGCAAATGCCCGTGAAGAATATTATAAAAGCACCAGCAAGATATTGCTGAAAGATTTTATAATTCTGATATTCGATTTTACCACAGATTGCACAGATTCTTTTTTGCTCAAAAGCCGATGCGGATAATTCCGGATTTCCACAAAGAAGTTTCTTTTATCTTCAACAATCATCTGTGCAACCTGCGGTAAAAGAATCAGGAGAACTGCATCATGCGGCTTAAATATTTGCCGATGATATCAAACTCTATATTCACAATGCTTCCCACTTTAAAAGTATGGAAATTGGTATGTTCGTAAGTATAAGGAATGATGGCAACCTGAAAAGTATCCTCCGTAGGGTTACAAACGGTCAGACTCACACCATTCACCGTAACCGAGCCTTTGTCCACCGTGATGTAGCCGCGCTTTGCCATTTCCTTGTCAAACGCATATCTGAAAGTAAAATACCAGCTCCCTTCAGCATCCTTTATATCCATACATTCGGCAGTCTGATCCACATGTCCTTGCACAATATGACCGTCCAGCCGCCCGTTCATCATCATGCTGCGTTCCACATTCACTTTATCTCCCACTTTCAGCAAGCCGATGTTGGAACGCTCTATCGTTTCTTTCATGGCGGTAACCGTGTACGTTCCATCCTGTAAACTGACTACAGTCAGGCACACACCGTTATGAGAGATACTCTGGTCTATTTTCAGTTCGTCCACAAACGAACATTTCAAGGTGAGGTGCAGATTTTCCTGCTCCTTTACAATACGCACCACCTCCGCATATTCTTCTACAATCCCTGAGAACATAAGTTTTAGTCTTTAATTAAGTTTCGAGAACAAAGATAGAACAAAAAACACAAATATTCGAAACTTACCGACGGTTAATGACAAATGACCGGCAATTCGTCGCTAACCTGCCTTTTTTACATATTCAGAACAAAAACAGAGTGCCCAATTCTTTTTTATTATATATTTGCACTTTATACTTTGCAAACTTATTAAAAACAAACCATGGACAGCACAAAGATTGTTGGTGAAAAAATAAAATCACTACGTGAAACAAAAGAAATCAGTGTGGCCGAACTGGCCGTACGCTCTGGCCTTGCCGAAGAACAAATAGAACGAATAGAGAATAATGTAGATCTTCCTTCATTGGCTCCCCTCATCAAGATAGCCCGCGCGTTAGGGGTACGTCTGGGCACTTTTCTGGACGACCAGGAAGAACAAGGAGCAGTAATCTGCCGGAAACAAGAGAGTGAGGATACCATCAGTTTCTCGAACAATGCAATGGACCTGCGTACACATATGCGCTACCACTCACTGTCAAAATCAAAAGCGGACAGGCATATGGAACCATTCATCGTAGACGTGGAACCGACGGAGGAAAGCCACTTCTCACTCTCCTCGCATGAAGGTGAAGAGTTTATCTATGTCATGGAAGGCGCCGTCGAAGTATGCCACGGTAAAAAATGCCATCTGATTAAAGCCGGAGACAGTATTTATTATGATTCTATCGTTCCGCACCACGTACACGGATATCAAGGACAAGCCGCCAAAATATTGGCTGTTATCTATACTCCTATTTGATTTATGATGGAATTAAGCACGAGAACCTTGGGTGACTGGCTTGAACATTGGCCCTCACCACTCCCGATAAAGAATATATCGTATATTCTGACCGCAATCTGCGCTTCACCTGGAAACAATTTAACGAGCGTGTAGACCACATGGCCAAAGGACTGCTCGCCATCGGCGTGAAACGGGGAACCCATGTAGGAATCTGGGCGGGTAATGTGCCCGACTGGCTGACCTTTCTGTACGCTTGCGCCAAAATCGGCGCCGTGGCCGTAACAGTAAATACCAACTACAAACAGGCAGAACTGGAATACCTCTGCCAGAACTCGGACATGCACACGCTGTGTATCGTAAACGGAGACCGTGGCAATGACGACTATGTAAATATGGTCTACGCCATGCTGCCCGAACTAAAGACCAGCCAGCGCGGATATCTGAAGAGCAAACGCTTCCCCTGCATGAAGAACGTGATTTACATCGGCCCCGAGAAATACCGGGGTATGTACAACACCGCCGAGATTCTGCTTCTGGGATGCAACATAGACGATGACGAGCTGCTGGAAGCAAAAGCGAAGGTGAACTGCCACGACACGGTGAACATGCAGTACACTTCGGGCACGACCGGTTTCCCCAAAGGAGTCATGCTCACCCATTACAACATCAGCAACAACGGTTTCCTGACGGGCGAGCACATGAAATTCACTTCCGATGACAAACTATGTGTCTGTGTACCCCTGTTCCATTGCTTCGGAGTAGTATTAGCCACCATGAACTGCCTTACACACGGATGCACGCAGGTGATGGTGGAACGTTTTGACCCGCTGCTGGTACTTGCCTCCGTCCACAAGGAACGCTGCACGGCCTTGTACGGGGTTCCTACCATGTTCATTGCCGAGCTGAACCATCCCATGTTTGATATGTTCGATATGTCCAGTCTGCGCACCGGCATTATGGCAGGCTCACTCTGTCCGGTGGAACTGATGAAACGTGTGGAAGAGAAAATGTTTATGAAGGTCACCAGTGTATACGGGCTTACAGAAGCTTCTCCCGGCATGACAGCCTCCCGCATCAACGATTCGTTTGATGTACGCTGCAACACGGTGGGCCGTGATTTCGAGTTTACGGAAGTAAAAGTGATCGATCCGGAAACTGGCGAGGAATGTCCCATAGGCGTACAAGGCGAGATGTGCAACAAAGGGTATAACACCATGAAGGGTATTACAAAAACCCCGAAGCAACCGCCGAGTGATAGACCGGAACGGCTTTCTCCACTCAGGAGATCTGGGAGTGAAAGACGAAGAAGGTAATTATCGTATCACAGGACGGATAAAAGACATGATTATCCGTGGCGGAGAGAATATCTATCCACGGGAAATAGAAGAGTTCCTGTATCAGATGGAAGGAATAAAAAGATGTACAGGTAGCCGGTATCCCCTCCAAGAAATACGGAGAAGCGGTAGGCGCATTCATTATCTTGCACGAAGGGGTGGAAATGAACGAATTCGATATACGTGACTTTTGCGACGGCAAGATAGCCCGTTACAAATTCCTAAATATATCTTCTTTGTTGATGAGTTCCCCATGACGGGCAGCGGAAAGATACAGAAATTCAAGTTAAAGGATGTAGGATTGGAGTTATGCCGGAAGCAAGGCATCGAGATTATTTAATTCAGCCTGCCTCTTGCATTAAAAATGCAGAATTAAGTTACACAGTCACGGAGAGGAATACATTGCACGGATTCTTCTCTGTGGTTCTGTATCGGATATCGGAACCGGACAGCAGATGTACTCCTCACGTTACTCCATAAAAAAAAGGAGCAACGCCTTGCTCCAACCTTTTGTTAACCTTAAATCTAATACTATGAAAAACACACATGCAAATATATACACTTTCCTGCTATCTGCAAATTTAAGGAAGCATTAAGAAGAAATTATAGTATTGTTTAATAAAAGCAACAACTCCTTTAACATTTCAAGTTAAAGTGAATGGTTTCTTTTAACAAAACAAAAAGGCTGTCCCGTAAGGAACAACCTTTCTATATTTTTTATAGTAGACGCTTCTACTTCAGATGCAACTACTTCTCTCAAGCCGATTGCAATCTTCAACCTTTAATCTAATACTATGAAAAACACATTTATATAACACGGCGGACAACAAGAATTGTTCAACCGCAAGTCAATTAATAAATGTTTAAATCCCTAACTATACCTTTTCTTCCTTTGGCAAGACCGAATGCCAAGGAATTCCGTCTACAGTAGAAAGGTCCTTGCCAGACTCTATCAAACCACTGATTACATAATCTCTGGCAGTAGGATTCTGGAACGGATACAATCCAAACTCGGGAAGAACAGAAACAAAATGTTCCATGATTTCCGCCTGGATAGATTCATAACTAGGCCAGTTCTTATTGGACGAGAAACAATAAATTTGTACGGGCAGACCATTCTCCGTAGGAGCCAATGTGCGCACCATCAGCAACAGGTCCTTACTGATAAAAGGATGGCGCTTCAGATAGAGAGTCATATAAGCACGAAGCAGCCCTACATTCGTATCGATGGTTCCATTTACCAATCCGGCCGGATTGTCAGTATTCGCTACTTTTCCTTCAGCGCCTGTTTCTGCTTTTCTGTGATAAAGTCGGCCAAATCAGCATCAAACTTCTTCATTTTCTCCAAAAATTCAGGAGTACAGGGTTGTATGTAATCCAGTTTCAATGCATACTCGCGCATAATACGCCGCCCGCCCGATTCAGTCATCCCACGCCAATTGATAAATGAACCGGAAACTAATGAATAAGGAGGTATAGTGACAATCGTATTATCGAAATTCTGAACCTTCACAATGTTCAGAGTGATATCCATCACCACCCCATTCACATTATTCTGCGGCATCTCAATCCAATCGCCGATATGCACCATATCATTCTCGGAAAGCAGTACCCCCGCCACAAAGCCAAGGATGGTATCTTTGAAAATCAACATCAGTACGGCAGCAAAAGCACCCAGTCCGGTAATCAGGTTGAGAGGCGACTTATTAATCAATATGGAAATGATGACAATGATGGCAACACACAAATCACTTGAAAATCTGTATGAAACCTTTCATCGGACGATTCTGTAACTGCTCCTTGTTCATCAGCACATTACCTACCGAGTTTAACACGGCATTGACCGAAAACAACAAAGCGATAAAGAAATAAATCCAAGTGATTTTTTCACTGACAGTAAACCAAGTAGAACGATAATCGAATGCAAACGGCAACAAAGCGGATATAATAAGCGGCGGAATGACCGCAGACATTTTCCGCAAGGCATTGTATTCTATCAGCGAACTTAAAAAACTGATATTTTTATATTTCAACACCTTCCGTGTGAAACGCACAGATAAATAATGAAAAACAGCTCCTACAGCAAAAGCAATAACCACAATCAGGATCAAGAAAATAATCTCATCCAGTTCATTCAACCTATCGCGCGGGATGCCTATCATGATAGAAAACTCTTAATCCAAGTCAATAAAATTCGG
>ENA-OQCE01000293-OQCE01000293.1-human-gut-metagenome-genome-assembly--contig:-NODE-293-length-24385-cov-4.665719_pt1 | contig 24385 bp, 26 predicted proteins | sample MGYA00242495_ERZ504572 | MGnify/ENA primary metagenome ERZ504572 (study PRJEB26092, sample SAMD00036228) | human gut metagenome | host: Homo sapiens | study: EMG produced TPA metagenomics assembly of... | reverse complement strand
CTGTTCACGCCCGGTTTATGAATATCCTGACGCGGTTGGTCTATTCCGATGCGGCATTTACGGCCGACGGTATCAATCTCGATCCGGCGCTATTGCTGGGCGGTTCGCTCAACTTGTCGAACGATCTGTTGCTGACCTGTATCATCGGTGCGGTCGTTATCGGCGTGGGGCAGGGTATGGTCGTGCGGACACAGGCTACCACGGGCGGTACGGACATTATCGCCATGTTGCTTCAGAAGTATGCGGGCATCAAGTTTTCCACGGGTATCTTCCTGGCGGATTGCGTGGTGATCCTTTCTGGCTTGGTGGTGATCGGTTTCGGTCTTGGTACGGGCGATAGTTCGGGTTCGGGCTGGGTGCTGACACTCTATTCGCTCATTACGATCTTCATCTGTTCGCGGGTCGTAGCCCGGGTGATCGACGGTGCGTCGTACGACAAGTTGCTGTTCATCATCAGTGATGAAAACGAAAAACTCCGGACATTCATTCTGGAGGATCTGGAACGCAGCGCTACTTTTATCAAGGCACGGGGTATGTACTCCGAGGAGGAAAAGGATATGATTTTCCTGGTGTCGATCGCAAGGAGGTGCATGCGGTACAGCGTAAGGTACAGGAGATCGACCCGAAAGCATTCTTCGTGGTTACGGATGCCTACGATACCTACGGAGAGGGCTTCAAGCCTTTCCCGGAAGCGGGTGCGATTCAGGCACAGTAATTTTCAGAAATACCGGGGAAACGGGAACCGCGATCGTCGATTCCCGTTTTTCGGTCCTAATTTTACCGGGCGAGTCCGGTTTTGCAACTATGAATAACGAGAAGATAAATACTTTGCGTCCGCTGCAGGGTGCGGGCCGTAAACTTTTTGTCGAAACATACGGCTGTCAGATGAACGTCGGCGATACGGAAATCGTCGTTGCGATCATGCAGCAGGAGGGCTATGTCTATACCGACAAGATCGAGGAGGCGGATGTCGTTCTGATCAATACCTGTTCGATCCGAGATAATGCCGAACACGCATTTGGGGACGTTTGCGGGAGATGGCTCATCTGCGCCGCCGCCGGCCGGGACTGCTCGTCGGTATTATCGGTTGTATGGCCGAACGTTTGCGGGAACGGCTGCTCGAAGGGGAGAACCCCGTGGATATCGTCGCCGGTCCGGATGCGTACCGCGACCTGCCCCGCCTGGTGCGCGAAGCGGGCGAAGGCGGCCGGGGCGTCAATGTCCTGCTTTCCCGCGAGGAAACCTACGCCGAAATCGCTCCCGTGCGGCTCGATCGCAACGGCGTGAGCAGTTATATCGCCATCATGCGCGGGTGCAACAACTATTGTTCGTACTGCGTGGTGCCTTATACGCGGGGCGTGGAGCGCAGCCGCGATCCGCAGACTATTCTGAGCGAAGCCTCTGCCTGTTCGAGAACGGTTACCGGGAGGTGACGCTGTTGGGACAGAACGTCAATTCGTATCGTTATGGAGCGGTCGATTTTCCGGAGCTGATGCGCCTTGTGTCCGAAATTTCGCCGCTGTTGCGCGTTCGGTTCGCAACGTCGCATCCCAAGGACATGAGCGACCGTCTGCTCGAAGTGATGGCGTCGAAACCCAACATCTGCCGCTGCATCCACCTGCCTGCCCAGTCGGGATCGTCGCGGATGCTCGAGAAGATGAACCGCAAATATACGCGCGAATGGTACCTCGACCGCATCGCCGCTATCCGCCGCTATATGCCCGATTGCGCGATTACGACCGACCTGATCGCCGGATTCTGCAGCGAAACGGACGAGGATCATCGGCAGACGCTTTCGCTGATGCGGGAGGTGGGGTATGAATTCGCCTATATGTTCAAGTATTCCGAGCGGCCCGATACGTTCGCTCAACGTCACATGCCCGACGATGTGCCGGATTCGGTCAAGACGGCCCGTTTGAACGAAATCATCGCCTTGCAGAATACGCTTTCGGCCGAAAGCAACGCCCGCGATGTCGGCAAAGAGTTCGAAATTCTGGTGGAAGGTACTTCCAAGCGCAGCGACCGGCAGCTTTTCGGACGTACGTCGCAGAATAAGGTGGTGGTCTTCGATCGCGGCGAGTGCCGGATCGGGGATTACGTGCGGGTGCGGGTGACCGCCTCCTCGTCGGCGACGTTGCAGGGAGAGTTGGTCGAAAGAACCCGCCCGTTTGAAGTGTAATAATTGGAAAAGAAAGAAAACGCATAGTATGAGATTTGACGAACTCGATCTGGAAGACGAGGTGCTGGACGGCATCGACGCATGAATTTTCAGGAGATGACTCCTGTGCAGGAGCAGACCATTCCGATCATTCTGGACGGGCGCGATATTATCGCCTGCGCCCAGACCGGTACGGGCAAGACGGCTGCCTATACGCTGCCGCTGCTGAACCGGCTGCTGCTCGAAGGCAATGAGAAGAACGTCGTGAAATCGGTCATTATCGTACCCACGCGCGAGTTGGCACAGCAGATCGACATGCAGTTCCAGGGCTTTTCCTACTATATGCCCGTTTCTACCGCCGTAATTTACGGCGGCGGCGACGGCCGCGGCTGGGACCAGCAGAAGCGCGGCCTGCAAATGGGTGCCGATGTGGTGATCGCCACGCCCGGACGCCTGATTTCGCACCTGACCAACAGCCGGGTGGATCTGTCGCATGTGGACTACCTGATTCTGGACGAGGCCGACCGTATGCTCGATATGGGTTTTTACGACGACATTATGCAGATCGTCTCCTATATGCCCAAATCGCGACAGACGCTGATGTTCTCCGCGACGCTGCCGCCCAAGATCCGGCAGATGGCCAAGCAGATTCTGAACGATCCCGCCGAGGTCAATATCGCCATTTCGAAGCCCAACGAGGCGATCGAACAGGGTGCTTATATTTGTTACGAGGGCCAAAAGCTGGGGATCGTCCGCGAGATGTTCTCCCGGCCTTCGGAGTCCAAGACTATCATCTTCTCCTCGTCGAAGCTAAAAGTCAAGGAGCTGGCCCATACGCTCAAGCGAATGAAGCTCGACGTGGCTCCCATGCATTCCGACTTGGATCAGGAGAAGCGCGAGCAGGTGATGCTCGATTTTAAGAATAATAAAGTGAGGATTCTCGTAGCGACGGACATCGTCGCACGCGGTATCGACATCGAGGATATCGGCATGGTCATCAATTATGACGTGCCGCACGATCCCGAAGATTATATCCATCGCATCGGCCGCACGGCGCGGGCCAGCGCTACGGGGCGGGCCGTTACGTTCGTGAACGAGGAGGAGCAGGGTAAATTCCACCGTATCGAGGAGTTTATCGAGCGGGAGATTCCGAAATTGTCCTTGCCGGAAGCCGATAGGTGCAGGCCCTGAATATAACCCCGCCGCTTTTTCCGGTCATGGCGGCCGCCGGGGACGCAGTGGGTCGGGCCGTGGCGGAAACGGACGCAGCGGGGGACGTGGTCGGAGCCGTGGACGCGACGGTGCGAAGAGTGCCGGTCCGGTACCTGCAGAAGGTGTCGTCGCGGCTGCGAATGTGGAGTCCCGCCACGGAGAAGGTCGTGGCGAGGGTAATCGCGGCAGCGGGACCGGGGGCGTCGTCGTAACCGAAATCGCAACCGTAATCGCAATAAAGGCGGCGACGATACGCCGCAGGCATAGTGCCTTTTGAAATTCGCAGCGCCGGATTGCGGCTCCCGAAAGTGCGGGATCGCAGTCCGGCATTGTATTTTACGGAGCCGGCCAAGACCCCGTAAAGGTATGTCCAATGTCCCGGAACGATGCTGGAATACCGTCCTTGATTGCCTCTTGCAAGGAAACCGATCCGCTTGTGCGGACCGGCCTGTCGATGTTGTCGCCGGGAGCAAGGTGTCGGCTGGCATTTTTCGAAGTATCGTTGTCGAGGGGAGAAAGCCTGCGGAGCCGGAAAGAGTGGCGGAGGCGGAGGCGTCATCGATCCCATCGTATGAGGCTTTTCGCGTCGGGCCGTTCGTGCCGGACGGGCCTTGTTTTGCGGGGCGTTCGGACAGGGTGAAGAGGACGTATTGCGTAAAATCCCGGATGAATACATATTCATCCGGGATTTTGTAGCGATCTTAACGAAAATGGAGGAACCTCCTTTCGGTGCGTCTGCTGCGAATCACTTTTTGTTGCGGGATCCCACGTCGGGTGTGCCGGGTCCTCCGCTTTCAGGGCTTCCTCATAGTCGATACCCAATGCCTTCGCCACGCCTTTGCCGTATTCGGGATCGGCGTAGGAGCAGTTGCGCACGTGCCGCTGTTTGATGAAGAGGGCGCTGTCGCCCATCGCGCGGGCCGTGTTCTCGCACGTCGCCCGTTGGTCTTCGGCCGACATCAGCCGCCAGAGCTTGCCCGGTTGGGTGAAATAGTCGCTGTCGAGTTCCCGTTCGTCGTAATTGTAGATGGCACCGTTCACCTCCAAAGGCGGTTCTTTCAGGTTCGGGCTGTCCTGCCATTCGCCGTAGCTGTTCGGCTGGTAGGGGATCGTCGCTCCGTAATTGCCGTCCGTGCGCATCTGCCCGTCGCGGTGGTAGTCGTGGAACGGACAGCGGGGTTTATTCACGGGAATCAGGTTGTTGTTCACGCCCAGCCGGTAGCGCTGTGCGTCGCCGTAGGAGAAGAGCCGCCCCTGCAACATCTTGTCGGGCGAGAAGCCGATGCCTTCGATGACGTTCGCAGGTTGAACGCCGCCTGTTCGATTTCGGCGAAGAAGTTGTCCGGGTTGCGGTTCAGTTCGAGAATACCCACGTCATGCAGCGGGAAATCGCGTGATACCACACTTTGGTCAGGTCGAAGGGATTGATTTTGTAGTTTCGGGCCTCCTCTTCGGTCATCAGCTGCACCTGCATCAGCCAGCGGGGATAATCGCCCCGTTCGATCGCTTCGAACAGGTCGCGCTGGTTCGACTCCCGGTCTTTGGCGATGACCGCCTCGGCTTCGGCGTCCGTGAGGTTCTTGATGCCTTGCAGGGTGCGGAAATGGAATTTGACCCATGTGCGCTTGTTGTCCTTGTCGTAGAAGCTGAAGGTGTGGCTGCCGAAGCCGTGCATATGGCGGAACGAGGCCGGAATGCCGCGCGGACTCATCGTGATCGTCACCTGGTGGAGCGCTTCCGGGAGGAGCGTCCAAAAATCCCAGTTGTTGTTGGCACTTCGCATGCCGGTGCGCGGATCGCGTTTGATGGCGTGGTTCAGGTCGGGGAATTTCAGCGGATCGCGCAGGAAGAAGACCGGCGTGTTGTTGCCTACCAGGTCCCAGTTGCCCGTGTCGGTGTAGAATTTCATGGCGAAGCCCCGGATGTCGCGCTCGGCATCGGCGGCGCCGCGCTCTCCGGCTACGGTCGAGAAGCGGACCAGACAGTCGGTCTTTTTACCCACCTGCGAAAAGATCGAGGCCCGGGTGTATTTGGTGATGTCGTGCGTCACGGTGAAGGTCCCGAAAGCTCCCGATCCTTTGGCGTGCATGCGGCGTTCGGGGATCACTTCCCGGTCGAAATGGGCGAGTTTTTCGAGATACCATACGTCTTGCAGCATGGCGGGGCCGCGCACGTCGGCGGTTTGGATGTTTTGGTTGTCGGCAATGGGTTTCCCGTTTTCGGAGGTCAGTCTTTTCTTGTCCATATCCTATCGTTTTTTGTCGGCATGCAGAAAATGCCGGACCGGTTTATGATTGAATTTCATATCGTTGTAATTCAGAGCAAAAACATTGCCATACAGACTGGCGTTGCCTCTTTGGGGATATGTTTTTTCTGCGAGGAGCGGACTGTCGGAGCGAATTTTTCAGGGAAATCGACTCTGTTTTTCGAGGATTTGGAAAATTTCACTATATTTGTCCCGTTAACGGGGGATTAGCTCAGTTGGCTAGAGCGCTTGCATGGCATGCAAGAGGTCACGAGTTCGAGCCTCGTATTCTCCACCAAACAAGAACAGCCTCATGATTTCATGCGGCTGTTTCTTGTTTGATAGTATGTCTTTTATGGGCGGAGTTCGGACGCTTCCGTCGGAAGTTTTCCCGGCTGATCCCGAGGGTCAGTTTTTCAGGTATTCTACTGCCGCCAGACCGTCGTTGAGGGGATAGAGGCCGATGCTCAGCGATTTGTCTTCGCTTTCATATACGTACATTCTTTGTCCCGGACGGTATTCGAGGTAGATGTACAGCTGCGAGAGGTAGGTGTGCAGGTCGTCGATGTACAGGTCTGAAAGTATCGATCCGCAGGAATATACTTTGTCGTCTTCGAATATATATATGTACTCTTTAACGATGCCCTTGCCTTCGAAATACAGCGAGGTTTCCGATGCTCCGCTGTAGGCGTAGGGCACCGAAGCTTTCACTTCCTCCCGTGTCTTGCCGTACATGAATACGGGAGCTTCGTATTCCCTCAAAGTGGGAGGTATGTTGTCCTTGTTCTCATCGTCGTTGCATCCCGCGAATCCCAGCATTACGGCCGCGAAAGCGAATAGTAAGAATTTTTCATAGCGAAAAGATAAACGGTTTGGAATAAAGGTTTTATCGATTGTAAATGAGATAAATTATTCTTTATGGGTGCGCCGCCGGATCCCTGAATATGGTGTCGAGGATATCCGGTGATCTCTATTTTTGTCGGAAATAGATCTGGATCGGTACTCCCGAGAAATCCCATTCCTCCCGAATCTTATTCTCCAGGAAGCGGCGGTAGGGATCCTTGATATATTGGGGCAGATTGACGAAGCAGGCGAACTGGGGCGTGGGTGTCGGCAGCTGCATCACGTATTTGATTTTGATGTATTTGCCTTTGGTCGCCGGGGGCGGGTAGTTCTCGATGATCGGCAGCAGGTAGTCGTTCAGCGCCGAGGTGGCCACGCGCCGCTTGCGGTTTTCGTAAACCCGGATGGCGGTCTGGAGCACTTCGAGGATGCGCTGTTTGTTGAGTACCGAGGTGAAGATGATCGGAATGTCGTTGAACGGTGCGAGTTTCTTCTTCAGGAACTCCGTTGATCTTCTCAAGTATAAGCTCTGCTGCCATTTCTCCCAGCTTTTCCTGCGGATGAGCTATCGTTGTGATTCCGCTTCCTCGCTGAGCATACAGTGAATTGTCATAACCGGTAATGGAAATATCATCCGGTATCCTGACTCCCATTTTCTCCAGTTCTTCCATAACCTGAACAGCAATCTGATCATTGTAACAGACGATTCCATCCGGAAGCTGTCCGCTCTGTACCATTTCTTTTGCCATCAGTGCAGGTTTTACTTTCCTGTCCTCTGTATGAAACCAGACAACATCATCAGGATCATAGGCAATCCCTGACTCCTGTAAGGCCTTCACATATCCCTTGTGGCGCTCCAGTCCCTGCATATCGTCTGCCTTAAAGAAACCCTTGATCTTTTTATGTCCCAGTTCCAGCAGATATTTTGTTACAAGATAGCCTCCCTGTGCATCATCCATAAGAATATGAGGTTTATCCCTCATTTCTGAATAGATTCCCTGAATAAACACATACGGAATTTCAAATTTATCCAGATTCTGATAAAGATTTCTGTGTTTACAGATCATCTCACTTTTGCTTGGTTCAATGATCAGTCCATCAATATCTTTCTTCAGAAGTTCCTCCAGACATCTGGCCTCTTTCTGTCTGCTGTTTGCTGTGTTTTTCAGGATAATACTGTAACCGCTTTCTGAAAGGACATTATCCATTCCCTGTATCAGTCTCGGAAAAATATAATCAGAAATATATGTGGTCACTACCGCAATATTCTTTGAATTCTTTATATGGCGCATATTCTCAGAGCAATAAGTACCTCTTCCGTGAAATGCCTCTACATATCCGTCCTGCTCCAGGATTCCCAGTGCTTTACGAACTGTATGTCTACTCAGGGAATATTTCTGTGAAAGCTCGTTTTCTGAAGGAAGCTTCTCTCCCGGTCGGATAGCTCCTGACATAATATCACTTCTGAGCTGTTCCATCAGTGAGAAATATTTCGGCTTTCCATTATCTGTCATGTCTTCTTCCCTCCTGTATTTAGGATACAACTTGTACGCACGTACGAACAAGTTGTTTTTTATGCATAAATTATACAAAATATCGAGAGATTTTTCATTAGTTTTTTCCAAAGCACCTCGAGGGATAGTGATATGTGAACAGTAACAGTTCATCCTTTACGAAAGTTACCAATATCCGATTGATTTCAACATCACTTCGGCTCAGCTTTTTCTATACCATAACATTCATGGCAAATCCCATGTACCGCCATACGTATTTCTTTATCCAGACGTGAATTACAGGTGATCAGAGTCACCATTCTCTCCCTTTCATCAGGCTCTACTCCTGTGTCATACATGGAATTATTTTTCAATATAGATAATTGTCTCCTGTATGCAGGACTGGATAACTTGTATCCATATTCAAATGCCGGGCTTTGGGAAGATGCCTGTTCCACAGAAAAAATTTTGTACAGAAACTTTCTTTTGGGTGTTGTGATCTCAATTTCAGGACATTTTTTCAGAAATTCAGGCTGTTCATAACGGTTCAGATTTGCAAACATCATATTACCTTCTATATTATGCCCGTAAAGAATACTGTGGGAATCTGTAAAATTCTTTTTTATGTCATGTTCCAGAAAAATACATCCAAACAGATCTTCCTCTCCTCTGAAATTATGTTTCAGGTAATATTCATCATCTGCCGCCTGAACTACAGGATAAGAAATATCGGCTCCCGGGACAGTAATCCAGGCAACTGTCTGAGAGTTGATCTTTCTTAAATTTTCCCAGGAAATCCCGAAGGATTCCCTGATTTCATCTGTACAGTTTTTGTTTTTTGATTCAGAAGATCTTCTCTGTTTTTTCCTGCGTTTTTTTTCACTGTTTTTTGTACTGCTGTCTTCATCAGTTTTTTTGCCATCTGCCAATAATCCGGCACCTTCTCTGTTCTTCACCCCTGCCATTTGGGAAAGCTCTGCATATTCCTGCCTTGCTGCAAGATTCTGTTCATAACTTTTTATATAGAAGCCGGCACAATATATAAGAAGCCCAATTGCTGCTATGATCATACTTACTGCAAATGTTCTGAGTTTTTTCATTTCCGCGGCATACCCTTTATATTTCTTTTCCCGGAAACAGTTCTTCTGTAGATCACCACACCTCCTGTCAGCAGTCCCATTCCGATGAGTCCAAGAACAGCCATCATTTTAAACGGTCTGACATCTCCTGTTTTAGAACTTCCTGCCATGGAACCACCCTGATAGCTTCCATATCCACCGGAATATCCACCCGAATTTGCGTAACTGCTGCCTCCGCTTCCGGAAGTTGTGCCTCCATTATTTCCACCATTGTAAGATGCCAACGGTGCTTTCGTCGGTACAGGAGTCATTTTCGGGCAGGTTCCCGGTACAGATGGTGTTGGTGTGGCTTTTGGCTGCTCCGTCGGTTTCGGTACTTCTGTAGGTTTCGGTACTTCTGTAGGTTTTGGTGTCTCTGTCGGCTTTGATGTTTCTGTTGGTTTCGGTGTTGCAGACGGTGTTGGTGTGGCAGTCGGTTCTGCTTTTGCTTTCACATATGCCTCCTGCTGTGCAGTAATTTCCGGCGAAATATCACCTCTTGCTTTCGCTGTGTTTACAATTTTTTCAGGCTCTGTGCTTTCTGTTTTAAATACCATTTCATAGCAGACTTCAATTTTATCCATATCTGACAACGATGCTCCTGTCTGAATTACAAATCCTGTATCATCTGCCTCTATTTTGGCATCTTTCAGTTCTATACCGTTTTTCTTCACAAAAATGCTGTCTTTTACAATGGAAGCCCCTTGGGTTTCCAATTTATCTTCGATAACAATATTCTGATCTGTGACATCCTCACGCAGTTGTCTTACTGTCAGTTTATAGTATCCTTTCTCACCGGACGCATACTCTTTCTTATCTGATTCCTTCACAATTTCCAGAATCGGACTGTGTACCTCTGTCTCTGTTTCCCCGGTTGCAGGTATCTTTTCACTGCTGTCTGCAACTGCAGTATTGTGCACTTTCTGTCCTGCCAGGCTGCATCAATCACCGCTGCCTGATATTCCACGATCATACTTTTCTGTTCCTGACAGTCCAGAGGATTATACATTACCTGCTCAAAAAGACCGCCTTTATCATTATCGCAGATACTATATCTGCTATCTCTGACCAGTGTCCTGCCTGTTGACATCAGGAAAGTATTATCATCATTGATCTGTACATCAGCATCTGCCACATTTCCTTTCTCATCCATCAGAATCACCGAATCTTTCAGAAGACGTACTCCCTGAGTATCGATCACATCCTGCAGAGTAACATTACGCGCCACACATCCGGTCTGCTCCTGTGTCAGGACAATGCGGTATGTAATAATATCACCATATTTGTAAAATGGTTTGTCCGTCGTCTTCTCTACTTTTAGAACAGGCGAGTTCACCCAGATTTTTGAGGAGTCCTTTACTTTCTGTGCATTATCTGCATATGCCTGTGCTGTATTTACAATCTCCATCCCATTTACGCTTTCCTGCGCAGTACAGCGGAAATTAACAGTCACAGGTGTCTGATACGGAAGATCTGAAATCGTCACGATCCAACCAGTTCCCTGACGTGTAACCTGACAGCTGACCGGTTTTTCCACTGTTTCTTTATAATTTTCCGGATTCAGCTGATTTCCTGCATCATCAGTTCCTGCCACCGGATTCTGAATAACAGCCGGAACACCGCTTACAGTAACAGCATCTTCAGCTCCGTCCAGAGCCAGCCCTTCAGGAAGGGAAAGATCACTGATCACAAGATTTCTTGCGATAGATCCCTTCTGAAGATTATTAACCGTAACCTGATAATTCACCTGTTCTCCTACCCGAAATTCATTTTCCGCACGTCCGTCCCCGGCTGCCAGATATGGATTCTGAAAACTTTTCTCAATAGAAAGAACTGCTGTATTTACATACACTTCTGCGTCATCCTGTGAAACAGGGGCATTCTGCGCCTGCACATTGGCAACATTAATGCTTTCCATTCCATTTGCCGCTTCCGTAACTGTGCAAAGGAAAGAAATCATAACCGGAGTATTTGCCGGAAGATCTGAAATGTTCAGTCTCCATCCGCTTCCCTCCTGAAGAAATTCATAATTCACTGGTTTCTCTGATGTCTCATTATAAAATTCCGGATTGAGCTGGTTCAAAACATCTTTGGTCCCTGCTGTCAGCTGCGTAATATTCTGTGGGATTCCGCTTACCGATACATCCTCTGCCGATGAAAGCGCAAGTCCTGCCGGCATACCGGTATCCCAGACAGTTACGTTCCGGGCCACTGTACCTGCTTTTTTATTCTCCACCACCACATTGTACTGTACCTGTTCTCCGACCTGCCATTCATAATGATCTGCAGATTTCTCAATCCAGAATTCTCCTGAATTTACATATACTTCTGCATCATCAGATCTCTCATCTGTATTAGCAGCTTTTACAGTTGCTGCATTTACGCTTTCGTGTCCATTTGCCTCTTCCTGTGCGATACAATGGAAAATAATCGTTACAGGCTGACTGTATGGTACATAAGAACAATAAAAGGAAAATCCGTTCTCATCTGCATTCAACTGAGAATCCACAGGTCTCGCTTCATATGCCTGTCCTGTTTTCTTATCCGGTACGGGATAGTTTACCTGTTGCTGAACTCCCAGTACTTCCATGCTCTGTGTGCCACCTGCCAGAACCAGTCCCTGCGGCAGACCAATATCAGTAATAGTTACATCTTTTGCAATTGTTCCTGCCGTTACATTATTCACCACGATCCGGTAAGCTACCTGCTCTCCTGCCTGCCATTCATATTTGTCTGCTGTTTTATCAATTTCAAGCTGTGGACTGTTCGGCCATACTTCTGCCATATCCTTTCTGGATTCCTGTTCTCCTGTCTCAGGATTGATCAGATTATCCGCTGTTGCAGTCACAATATTTTCCCATTCCTGTCCATTGGAATCAGCAGATGCCTGACATTTAAAACGGATTGTGATCGTCTCCCCATACTTCAGGGACGGACACTCTGCTTTCCATCCATTTTCTCCCTGTCCGGTAAGCGTACAGTTCTCGCCTCCCTGACTTGTCTCTACAGCATACTGCCCTTCCAGAAACTGCAGACATGATGGAAGCTCGTCTGTAATAACAACATTTACTGCTTTTACATCCTGTTTTGTCTGAGAAACCAGAATCTCATAATCTATGATATCTCCCGTTTTCCATTCATACTGAGAAGTATTTTTCTTTACTTCCAGTTCCGGTGGAATCACACCCTTTACCCACACTGTTTCCGTATCCATTGTATCTCCGCTTCCGTTTGTACGTTCATAACTCATGGATGCATGGTTTGGTACAAGAATACTGTATCCATCCTCTGCAAGGTATTTTGAAATGTTAATTTCTGATTCCGGTCTCTGGCGTACTTTTAAAGTAAATGTGTAAGTCTGATTATCTGTAAATGCTTCATCCTGAAGGCTCTCTGCTTTGGCCCTGCAGGTCACTTTCTGTCCTTCAACAGCAACATCAAACCAGTCTGTCACTGTCTGCCCTGCATCATTCACAATACTGATTTTTGATGCATCCTCTATAGCAAGACAATCCTCAAGTATATCCTGTACCACAAAGGATTTCAGTCTATTGGGTGTCACCTCCGCCCGGATCATATACTGAAATTCCTGTCCCTGACGAATGCCAAAAGGTTTTTCTTTTGATGCGGCAGCTGCCTGTTCCCATGTACAGTTTGCCTCTCCCACACGTTTCTCAGGCGCTTTTTTCATCTCAACATCACCGAAACAATAGGATGTAAAATCAAAATATGCATATGCTTTGCAGTATTTCTGTCCTTTAAAGTTCGGACAATAACTGTTGCCTGATGGATCCAGATATTTATTTCTTGTAATCTCTGCCCATCTTTCCTGAGAACCGGCTTTTGCAATGGCATCTTCACGACTTTTATCCCATTTATCCAGTCTGACTGATGACAGAATTCTACCGTAAAATTATCTGTATCATAAAAAAGATTCAGCCATCCTCTCGGATCATCCGGCTCAACGGAACCAAGGGGTGAGCTTACAGAATTCCCATCTACGTCAGATAATCATTGTTTTTCAGAACATATGCATTATCCAGACTGCTATCTGACGGAATACGGACTCCCTGTCCCGCATCAATATCACGTATGGTTCCATGGCCACTGATCGGCAGTGTTTCTTCTGTTCCATGCCTCAGAAACTGAAACTTAACCTTTGCGTATCCTACAGAATAAATAAATACACCGATACTGTTTTTGGAAAAGCCAACCATTGGATAAGCTTCATTATCTTTCCATGCAAACGTAGCTCCGCCTTTATTCTGAACAATCGATTCTGCAGTGCGCAGATCATAACGAGGTTCTGCATTCTCTACTCCCACAAGAATGAGTCTGACATCAACAATATTTCCATTTCCATCTTTTCCTACATTGTTATAACGCATCCCTGCGCTTCCGGCTTTATAGTCCGCTCCTACACGAACGCACTCTGTGTCACGTTCGCTTTTTCCATTGTCTGAAAAAGCTTCCCTGTCCAGATTATCACACCCAAAAGATTCATATGTGGTAATTCCGGGCTGAAACTTCATGTTAAAGCGATAACCATAATCTACCACCTTGTCACTGTCCCATGTTTCTACAGTTAACGGTGCCGCCTGAGTTACACAGACAGGCACAAGCCCCAGAATTGCCTGCAGAATAAAAAGCATTGCAAGCAGCAAAGCTCCAAGGCGTTCTTTCAGTTTGAAATTGTGTTTCATTTTCCGTCTCCTTTCCGAACAAAAAAATATAAAAATGAATGTGGGATTTTTCCCTGCACAAGGCAGGATTAAAGAATAGAAATAAGTTGAAATTATATGATTATAAATATTCAAGGGGAATTAATATCGTGAAACAAGAATGTTTACACTTAAGATTTTTTAGATTTTTAAAATTTTTAAGATTTTGCGCAGGGTTTCTTTTCTGAAACCCTGCACAGATTTTCATTGATTATTTCTTTTCTTCAGCCATGAAAGAAAATAAAGAATAATTGCAAGAATAATAAAAAACGGAATCGCAACTCCGATTATCAGTATCAGTAAAATAATTATAACAGCCGCTGCTGCAATAACAACAGCCCTGCCATGCCAGGTAGAAAGATCAATTACTTTTTTCCATCGTTTCTCCTGCTGATGAGGAAACTCTGTCTCATTGCCATAACTGCTTCCGTAAGAAGAATACTCTCCGTAATCTTCCTGTGTACTTCCATCATCTGTATCAATCAGAGTCTTTGCTATCAGATGTGGGTCTCCCAGTTCCTGCAGTACTTCCTGCTCTGAACGTCCGCCACGTACCTGAGACTGTATATAATCTTCATAATACCTGATATGTGCCGCTGCTTTGCCCTCCTGCATCTGACCGGCAAGCTGGCTTCTCAGGATTTCCAAAAATTCTTTTCTGTTCATCTTTTACACTCCATTTTGCCAGAAATACATGTCAAAACTTTCCTGCTCCGTTATCAGTAACGTTCGTACTCTTATTTTACCATATATACTACAGGTAGCAACTAATATAATCATAAACTTTTTATGAAATTCTTATAAACTCAGTTACTGTTCACTCCGTTCTCAGTAACTGAGCCAAAATTCATTCCAGATTGCCTGTGGCAATGGAATTTTGGCTTGTATGTCATTTCCCGACAATTTTTGCATACATCTCCGGTCTGCGGTCTCTGAAAAGTCCCCAGTTCAGTCTGTCTGCCTTTAATGCATCCAAATCAAAAGTGCTTACAAGCACCCCCTCTTCCCCTCCGGGCAGTTCTGCGCAGAGAGCACCTGTGTTATCTGTAATAAAAGAGGAACCGTAAAAATTAAGAGCAGATTTCTGCATTCCGTTTTCCGGACATGGCTCTACTGTTTCCTCACCGATTCTGTTGGCAGCGATCACAGGGATCAGATTGGAGGCAGCGTGTCCCTGCATACATCTTCTCCAGTGTTCCATGCTGTCACATTCCAGGATGGGCTCACTTCCGATGGCAGTGGGATAAAAGAGAAGCTCTGCTCCCTGCAACGCCATACATCTTGCTGTTTCCGGGAACCACTGATCCCAGCAGATTCCAACTCCGATGGTTCCAAATCTGGTATCAAAAACCTTAAAGCCGGTGTCTCCCGGTGTGAAATAGAATTTTTCCTGATAATAATGATCATCCGGAATATGTGTTTTTCGATAAATGCTAGATTCTTCCCATCTGCATCCAGAACCGCAACGCTGTTATAAGTATTATTGACCTCTTTTTCATAAAAGCTGACCGGGATCACAATCCCCAGCTCTGCCGCTACTCTGCTGAAATGACGCACTGCAGGGTTTTCCTCTACAGTCTGCGCATATTCATAATACTCATATCTGCGCTCCTGGCAGAAATAGGGCCGTTCAAAAAGCTCCGGAAGAAGAACAATCTCAGCTCCCTTTGCTGCTGCCTGACGCACCAGTTCCTCTGCATGGGCAATATTTTTCTCCACACTTTTACTGCATTTCATCTGAACTGCTGCCACTGTTACATTTCTCATCCTGTCTGTTCCTCCTGCTCCTGTTTACATAAGTAAGTTTTTTCATAACTTTCAGGTAATAACCCTCAAACACATGACTCTCAAAGTTTTCTGCATCAGGGTCAGATATTTTTTCCGGGAATCTGCTGGGTGATACAGTGAATATTTCCACCGCCAACAATGATGGCTCTGGCATCAATGGGATAAATCCTTCTTTCAGGAAAACACTTCTGCAGAATCTCCACTGCCCTTTTGTCATTTTCATCCCCAAATTGTGGAAGGATGATCCCTCCATTGGAAATATAGAAATTCACGTAACTGGCAGCCATCCGTTCTCCTGCTTCCCGTTCGTCTTCTCCCTCTTCAAACACAAAGCCATCCACATCTTCCCGGGTAAGGCAGACCGGTTTCTGAGGAATCGGAAGCTTATGAATCTTAAATTTTCTGCCTTTTGCATCTGTTTCCTGTTCCAGCACCTTCAGATCAGCCAGAGACATGGCATACTGCGGATCTGTCTCATCCTCTGTCCATGCAAGCACAACCTCTCCGGGTCTTACAAAAGCGCACACGTTATCCACATGCTCATTGGTTTCATCCTGATAGATTCCACATGGAAGCCAGATAATCTTGTGGACACCGAGCCAGTACTTCAACTGTTCCTCTATCTGTTCCCTGCTCATCTGAGGATTGCGTCCCTGACTCAGAAGACAGGCCTCTGTAACGATCAGAGTCCCCTCTCCGTCAGAATGGATGGAACCGCCCTCAAGCACAAAAGGTCTGGCATCCAGACATGGACAACCAAGAGTCCTGCAGATAAAGGCAGCCACCCTATCGTCCTTCTCCCAGTTCCGGTAAAGTCCATCAAAGTCTCCTCCCCAGGCATTAAACTGCCAGTCAACTCCACAGACCGCCCCTTTCTCATCCAGAACCATGGTTGCTCCCACATCTCTCGCCCAGGCATCATCTGTCTCGCATTCCAGCAAAGTCACACCGGAAACATTTCCAAGCTGATTCTTTGCATTCTCCATCTGAGCTTGGGAAACCAGCATATACACCTTTTCGCTCTCTCCAATAGCCTCTGCAACTTTCACAAATGCTTTCTGCGCTTCCCTTGCCCCATAATTCCAGGAACCGGGACGTTCCGGCCAGATCATCACACATCCCTCATGAGGCTCAAATTCTCCGGGCATACGATATTTTGTTCTGTTCTTCTCTGTAACTTCCATGTCTGTCTCCTTTTCTTTGATAGCCCGGCAGATATCAGGAAAGCCGGCTCTTAAAGTCTTCGTATCCGAAATGTCTGATAACCTCACACTCTCCGTCCTCATGCATAACCGCAATATCCGGCAGCGGCATACCGTTAAATGTATTATTCTTCACCATAGAATAAATCGCCATATCCATAAAATACAGCTTGTCCCCGATCCGGATCTCTCTGTCAAAGGAATAATCTCCGATCACATCTCCTGCCAGACAGGTGCAGGAAGATAAGCGGTAGGTATATGCCTTCTCCCCTGCTTCCCCGCTGTCCTTAAGAGGCGGACGATAGGGCATCTCCAGCACATCCGGCATATGGCAGGCTGCAGAAGCATCCAGAATCAGCGTTCTGATCTCATTTTCCACAATGTCCATAACCTCTGTCACCAGATATCCGGCATTCAGGCAACAGCCTCCCCGGGCTCCAGATAAATATCCAGATCATAGGTTTCCTTCATATGCTGAATACATTTTTCCAGGAGCTTTACATCATAATCCTCTCTGGTAATATGATGTCCGCCGCCCATATTCAGCCAGGAAACCTCAGACAGAAATTCTCCAAACTTCTCCTCTACCGCCTGCAATGTTTTCTCCAGGTCATCCGCATTCTGTTCGCAGAGCGTATGAAAATGCAGTCCGTCGATCCATTTCAGACATTCCCCGTCAAAGTTCTCTCTGGTAACCCCCAGCCTGGAACCCGGCGCACAGATCATAGATCGCATGATCCCCCTGAGTGGAGCATTCCGGATTAATACGGAGTCCCAGACTGGCTCCGGTACACACTTCTTTAAATTTCTTCAGCTGTGCTGTAGAATTAAAGATAATATGGTCACAGATATGATCCAGTTCCTCTATATCTTCTGTACGGTAAGCAGGGGAAAAAACATGATTCTCTTTCCCCATCTCTTCATATCCAAGCCTTGCCTCAAACAGACCGCTGGCAGTGGTACCTGCCAGATATTTTCCGATCATGGGATACAGGGCAAAGCCGGAAAACGCTTTCTGCGCCAGAAGGATCTTACACCCGGTATCCTCCTGGACTTTTTTCAAAATCTCCAGATTCTCCCGCATCTTCTTCTCATCGATCACATAGCAGGGAGTTTGCAGTTGATCAATCTTCATTGGCTTTCCAGACCTTTACCAGTTCAGGATCTTCGCAGACTTTCCATGGAAGTCCCCATTTGTTCAGTGCTTCCATATATGGATCCGGATCAAATTCTTCCACATTAAATACACCCGGCTTCTTCCACTGTCCGGTCACTACCATCATGGAACCGATCATAGCCGGAACACCTGTTGTATAGGAGATTGCCTGGGATTCCACCTCTTTATAGCATTCCTGATGATCACATACATTATAAATATAAATACTTTTCTCTTTTCCGTCCTTAACACCTGTGAAAATACAGCCGATATTTGTTTTACCCACTGTTCTCGGACCCAGAGATGCAGGATCCGGCAGAAGAGCTTTCAAAAACTGGATCGGCACGATCTCCTGTCCGTTAAATTCCACAGGTGCGGTGGAAAGCATTCCTACATTTTCCAGACATTTCATATGTGTCAGATAGCTCTGTCCGAATGTCATAAAGAAACGGATTCTCTGTACTCCCGGAATATTCTTTGCCAGTGATTCAATCTCTTCATGATGAAGAAGATACATATCCTTCTTTCCTACCTCAGGGAAATCATAGACAGATTTAAATTCCATAGGCTCTGTTTCTACCCAATGTCCGTCTTCCCAGTAGGAACCATTTGCGGAAACCTCTCGAAGATTGATCTCCGGGTTAAAGTTTGTGGCAAAAGGATATCCATGATCACCGCCGTTACAGTCCAGAATATCAATGGTATGGATTTCATCAAAATAATGCTTCAGGGCATAGGCACTGAATACACTGGTAACACCCGGATCAAAACCGGTTCCCAGAAGAGCAGTCAGTCCTGCTTTCTTAAATTTCTCATCATAATCCCACTGCCAGGAATAATCGAAATATGCAGTAAAGCCTTTTTCTTTACATCTCTTTTCATAGATTGCACGCCATGTGGGATCTTCTGTATCCTCTGCTTCATAATTGGCAGTATCAATATAATCCGCACCGGCTTCCAGACATGCATCCATGATGGTAAGATCCTGATATGGAAGTGCCACATTCAGGACAGCATCCGGCTTATAGGCTCTGATCAATTCTGCGACCTCTGCTGCATTATCCGCATCTATCTTTGCTGTCTCAATTTTTGTCTTCGTTGTACTTTCAATCTTCTCTTTGAGTGCATCGCATTTTTCCTTTGTCCTGCTTGCGATCATAATCTCTGTAAAAACATCGCTATTCTGACAGCATTTGCGAATTGCCACTGAAGCTACCCCACCACATCCAATTACCAATAATCTGCTCATAAACTGTTTTCCTCCTCTTCCAGTAAATCTTCTACATATTTTGGAAGCATAAATGCTCCTCTGTGAAGGTTTGTTGTATAATACCATGTTTCTATATTAAGATTATCAAACCTCTCCGGCCTGAAATCTTCCAGTGGATGATATTTCTTTGATGCAAATCCAAAAAGCCAGTATCCCGAGGGACAGGTAGGGATATGTGCCTGATAAACCTGCTCACCGGAAATGACCGGAAAACCTTTCTGTGCATCTTTCTGCATTCCACCTCATCCTCATCATAAAAAGGACTTCCATGCTGATAAACCATGATTCCGTCATCTCTGAGAGCCTTATAACAGCTTCCGTAGAATTCCTTTGTAAAAAGTCCCTCTGTATGTCCCAGCGGATCTGTGGAATCATTGATGATCAGGTCATATCTGGCCTTTTTATTCCGCAGGAACCGAAGGCCGTCTTCATAATAAATGTTGACTCTCTCATCCTTCAGTCCCTGGGCAATATCCGGAAACATCTCCGCACATACATCCACAAACATTTTATCGGATTCCACCACATCAATGCTCTCAATCTGTGGATAATGGATCAGTCTCTGGCAACTCCACCGTCACCGCCGCCGATGATCAGAACATTTTTTACATTGGGATGTACTGTCATTGGCACATGCGTGACCATTTCATCATAAATAAATTCATCCTTGTCAGAAAATACGATCTCACCGTCCAGAGCCACAAATCTTCCAAATTCTTCAGACTCAAACACATCGATTCTCTGAAATTCACTTTCCCCTGAAAATAACTGTCGGTTAATCCGGACAGAAAGCTTTACATTTCCTGTATGGAACTCGGAATACCATAATTCCATGATCAGATACCCCCTTTCAGAACCTGAAGATGTTCTACCTTCGGATCCTCCATTCCCTGCATGGAACAGCCTTTGTCTCTTGCATAAAGAATGTATTCTACAATTTCCTGTGTCACCATTTCTCCAGGAGCAAGAATCGGGATTCCCGGAGGATAACACATAACAAATTCACCGCTGATCCTGCCTGCCGCCTGTTCCATGGGCAGAGATTCTTTCTCCGCATAAAATGCCTGCTGTGGAGACGCCACCACTGCAGGTGCGATATATTCCCCGGAAAGCATACCTGTGCTGTCCTTCTTATACAGACGTTCAATATCAGCCAGTGCCCCTACCAGTCTCTCAATATCCTGAAGCCTGTCTCCAATGGAAATGTAAGCCAGAATATTACAGATATCTCCAAACTCGATCTGAATATCATATTCATCTCTGAGAAGATCATAAACTTCAATACCTGCCAGCCCATTTCCCAGTGTATAAATGGAGAGTTTTGTAACATCAAAATCAAAAACACTGGTTCCATTGATCAGATCCATACCATATGCATAATAGCCGCCGATCTCATTGATCTCCTCTCTGGCATACTGCGCCATCCCTGCAACCTTTTCAAAGGATTCCTCTCCCCTGAGTGCCAGATTTCTTCTGGAGATATCCAGACTGGACAACAGAAGATAAGAAGCACTTGTGGTCTGAGTCAGATTGATGATCTGGCGCACTTTCTCTGCATTCATACTCTTATTCAAAAGCAGCAGCGAACTCTGTGTCAGACTTCCGCCGGATTTGTGCATGGAAACTGCCGCCATGTCAGCACCTGCCGCCATTCCGGATACAGGAAGGTTTCTGCCGAAATAAAGATGGGTTCCATGAGCTCATCTGCCAGCACCTTCATTCCTCTTGCATGAGCCTTCTTTACGATAGTCCGCAGATCCGAACAAATTCCATAATAGGTAGGGTTATTTACAAGAACTGCCACCGCATCCGGATTCTCATCCATAGCCTTCTCCACCTGACTGACTTCCATGCCAAGGGAAATGCCCAGCTGCGCATTCACCTCCGGGTTTACATAAACCGGAATTGCACCGCACAGTACCAGGGCATTGATGGCACTTTTATGTACATTTCGCGGCAGAATGATCTTATCCCCTGCCTTGCAGACAGACAGGATCATGCTCTGCACTGCAGATGTGGTTCCTCCTACCATAAGGAATGCATGCGCTGCGCCAAAAGCATCTGCTGCAAGCTCCTCCGCTTCTCTGATCACCGAAACCGGGTGGCAGAGATTGTCCAGCGGCTTCATAGAATTAACATCCAGCCCCACACATTTCTCTCCCAGCAACTGTGCAAGCTCCGGATTTCCTCTTCCTCTTTTATGTCCCGGCACATCAAAGGGAACGACTCTCTTCTTTCGGAAACGTTCCAGTGCTTCATATATGGGCGCATGCTGTTGTCTTTCATAATCCATTTGACATGTTCCTCTTTTCCTGTCGTCATGTACCGGCAAATACAGTTCTATCATTCAGCAATTGTATACTGCCTCAAACCGGCACAATGATTCAATTATTTCTCTATATATTCAAGTCGAACGCATGTGAGACACATCCTCGCAAAGCTTTATCTCCAACCATATCCTTTATATTTGCTATATCTGCACAAAAAAAGAAGCAGATAAGTTCATTCACCATCTGCTTCTCTCATGATCTATAGAATTTCTCAGGCTCTGTCTCTTTATATACTGACCGGATTTCCCGTATAAATCCGTCTGTATCCTGTGCCTGTTCCCGTATTCTGAAATATTCATGACTGCTGTCGTCTTCAATCGCTGGCAAATATATGCTATGCTCTTATTGACCGTTTCACAAGATGATGTGTGCTTACGCACTGATTATTATAAAGTAATCAACTTATAAAATTTGAGCTCCTAACTCAATCAATAATGTGGTGTCTCCCACCCGGCAACTGCCCCGCCTGTCCGTATGGCTTAACATTCAGAAACTGTCTCTGAATGTGAGCAAATATTTGCATGAAAACGATAGTGTCTTTTCATACTAAAGATGAGAATAACATATCTTCTGAACTGTTGTCAATTCCATTTTCCATATTTTGCACAGTCTTTACCCGCTTTTTATATTTTCTTCATTTATCAGGGAAAACTATGTCTATTTTTTAACAATTTCTTTCCTTGAGAAAACGTATTTTCTTTCATTACCAGGGATTACGATTCTCTTCTCTTATCAATTTGCACAACTTTTATCCAGTTTACTCACATTTTTTGACGTTTCAACAAAAATTTCTTGACATTTTTTTCTCAAAATGATATATTGTATTCATCAATTGAAAGAACCTTCGAGTACTGACGGAAAGAGTGGAGTGCAAACCACGTGGAGTCGGAGGTTTGTGGGAGCCGACCGTCTGGGCAGTATTTGAAATATTCAGATACTGGCCTTTTTTTTATAACTTTCAGGGCAGAAATCAGGAATACCAGGCAGACCGGCCAATACTTCTTTCAATTAATAATTGTTGCTGATCGCGGAGTGAACAGCAACAGAAGTTTTTCATGTTATGCGGAAACGAAAGGAGAAAAACAATTATGGGATTCAAATCAGACATTGAAATTGCACAGGAATGCGAGATGCTTCCAATTACTCAGATCGCAGAGAAAGCAGGTATTGACGACAAATATCTGGAGCAGTACGGAAAATACAAAGCAAAAATCGACTACAATCTTCTGAAAGAAAGTGATAAGAAGGATGGAAAATTAATCCTCGTTACAGCTATCAACCAACTCCAGCAGGAGAAGGTAAAACTACTACTACTGTAGGTCTTGCAGATGGTATGCAGAGACTTGGCAAGAGTGTTATGGTAGCTCTTCGTGAGCCATCCTTAGGACCGGTATTCGGTGTAAAAGGTGGTGCAGCAGGCGGCGGATATGCACAGGTTGTTCCTATGGAAGATATTAACCTTCACTTCACAGGTGACTTCCATGCCATTGGCGCAGCTAACAACTTACTGGCAGCTATGATCGATAACCATATCTTCCAGGGCAATGCATTAAACATCGACCCACGTAAGATCACATGGAGAAGATGTGTAGATATGAACGACCGTCAGCTTCGTAACGTAGTAGATGGTCTTGGCGGAAAGACAAACGGTATGCCTCGTGAAGACGGATACGACATCACAGTTGCATCTGAAATCATGGCAGTTCTCTGTCTTGCAAGCGACATCAAAGACCTGAAAGAAAGATTATCCAAGATCATCATCGGATATACATACGGAAAAGTTTCCGAGCAGAAACCTGTAACAGCAGGTGACCTTCACGCAGAAGGCGCTATGACAGCCCTGTTAAAAGATGCTCTGAAACCAAACCTTGTACAGACTCTGGAACACGTTCCTGCAATCGTACATGGCGGACCATTCGCAAACATCGCTCATGGATGTAACTCTGTAACAGCTACAAAGATGGCTATGAAGCTTGCTGATTATGCAATCACAGAAGCTGGTTTCGGTGCTGACCTTGGTGCTGAGAAATTCCTTGATATCAAATGCCGTATGGCTGGTTTAAAACCAAGCGCAGTTGTAATCGTAGCTACAGTACGTGCCCTGAAATACAACGGCGGCGTTGCTAAAGCTGACCTTAACAATGAAAACCTGGAAGCTCTTGAAAAAGGTATCCCGAACCTGTTAAAACACGTTTCCAACATCAAAAACGTATACAAACTTCCATGTGTTGTTGCTATCAACGCATTCCCTACAGATACAAAAGCAGAGCTTGACTTTGTAGAAGCTAAATGTAAAGAACTGGGCGTTAACGTTGCTCTTTCTGAAGTATGGGCAAAAGGCGGCGAAGGCGGAATCAAACTTGCAGAAGAAGTTATCCGTCTTGTAGAAGAACCAAACGACTTCTCCTATGCATATGAACTGGAAGGTTCTATCGAAGACAAGCTGAACCAGATCGTTCAGAAAGTTTATGGCGGTAAGAAAGTAGTTCTGACAGCTAACGCTCAGAAACAGGCTAAACAGTTAGAAGCTCTTGGCTTTGGCAACTGCCCGATTTGTGTAGCTAAGACACAGTACAGCTTAACAGATGACCAGACTAAACTGGGTGCTCCTACAGACTTCGAAGTTACAGTACGTAACCTGAAGATTTCCGCTGGTGCAGGATTCATCGTAGCTCTTACAGGTGAGATCATGACAATGCCAGGTCTTCCTAAAGTTCCGGCTGCTGAAAGAATCGATGTAGACGAGACAGGTAAGATCACAGGTCTGTTCTAATCCGGTTGAAATCAATCGAATAATTCAAAAATATAAAAATCATATTTTATATATGATATGTGTCCAGACGATTTTA
>ENA-OQCE01000292-OQCE01000292.1-human-gut-metagenome-genome-assembly--contig:-NODE-292-length-24423-cov-2.524448_pt1 | contig 24423 bp, 24 predicted proteins | sample MGYA00242495_ERZ504572 | MGnify/ENA primary metagenome ERZ504572 (study PRJEB26092, sample SAMD00036228) | human gut metagenome | host: Homo sapiens | study: EMG produced TPA metagenomics assembly of... | reverse complement strand
TTGTTAATATCGGAGCTTATATTTACTACTCATTTACTACTTTTGGTTGCATTTTCATGCTGGTAAATGCCAGCTTATGCAAGGTATCTTCCGAAAAGAAAATACCGATAAAGCCCTAAAATACGGGATATATCGGCATTTACCAACTTATGAAAAGATAATCAGAAATTTAGTAAGTTTTTATGTATAAAAGTTTCTGTATGTGCTTTATAATTGTAAGCATATAAGGAAATAAAAGATTCCGTATTATTATAGAGTAAAATAGGTGTTACAACGTGTTCCGTTTGTTCCGTTGAAGAAATTTCTTTTTTATCCTTATCTACTTCTACACTGGTAGTATCTAACACAAAGTTATTATTTTCAATTTCTCCATACTCTGTATATAACATAGTTTTCCCATTAACCGTCAAATAATATTTTGCATATATTGATGTTTCGGTAAAATTTTTTTCAACCATCTCTATTCCATTAGATATTGTGTTCATTTTTACAGGAGATGCTTGCACTGTTTGACTGAATGTAGTAAATAAAGTAGCAATAACCAGAACCATAGACATTATTTTTTTGATTTTTTTCATTTCTTTTGTTACCTCCATCATTTTAGTCTTATTTAGTCTGCGCGACCTTTTGTAAGTTGCAACTAACATCAGTCTACCACTATTATCAAATATGTCAATGGTTTCTCCAAATTTCATCAAATATTAATTAAATATTAAATACATTTTTATATCATTTTCTATTACAAATTCACATCATATATTGTATTACTTAATCATGGAACATCTGCTGTTCATGATAATGTTCTCCTGATTTTTCATACTTTCCGACCCACTGTGCTCTGTTTTCATAAAAAACAGTGCTCCTGCAAGGAAAAGAAATACGATAGCGGATACCCCGATGTTTATACTCCAAAAGCCTGGGAAGCCAGTCCGACCACCGTCGTTCCCATAAAGGATGCTCCTTTTCCGCAGATATCCATCAGACCAAAATACTCTCCGGAACGCTCCGGCGGAACAATTTTTGCAAAATAAGACCGGGACAGTGCCTGAATGCCCCCCTGGAACATTCCCACAAAAATTGCCAGCACCCAGAACTGCCACTGTGCCTTCATAAACACAGCAAAAACGGTAATCCCCGTATACGCAGCAATACAGGTTAAAATCAGCTTTCCGGTATCGTATTTTTCCGCAAGCCTGCCAAACAGAATGGAAAACGGAAATGCAACAAACTGTGTCACAAGCAATGCAAGAAGCAGTCCTGTGGAATCCAGCCCAAGGGCAGAACCATACGCCGTTGCCATATCTATAATCGTATAAACTCCATCAATGAAAAAGAAGAATGCTATGAGAAACAGAAAGATTTTCTTTTGTTTCCGTACACTGCGCAGCGTTTCTATGATACGTCCAACGCTTTCCCTCATGGCATGCGGTTTCCGCTCTACATAATGAACCTGGCGATACTGCTTCATTAAAGGAAGCGACATCACAAGCCACCACACCGCAACCACTGCAAACGCAATCATCATTCCTGTTTCAAAAGAAAATCCCATTTTCTGATACCCAAGTACAAAAACAAGACTTACGATGAAAGGAATACAGCTTCCTGCATATCCCCAGGCATATCCGGAAGAAGAAACCCGATCCATCCGCTCCGGGGCTGTCACATCCGAAAGCATGGAGTCATAAAAAACCAGACTGGAATTAAATCCAACCTTTGCAATGATAAAAATTACCAGAAACGAAATCCACCATGTGGTCAGTCCCGTCAGCAGACAGCCGGCGCACCCGACCAGAATACACGATAAAAAGAGCGGCTTTTTGAATCCACTGGTGTCTGCCAGCGTTCCCATAACCGGTCCTAAAACTGCAACAATCAGTGTGGAAATGGATGCCGCATACCCCCAGTATGCCAGATAATCCACATCCGAAACTCCCGCATTTTGCGCAAGATAATTAAAGTAAACAGGAAGTATTGTGGAAACCATCAAACAAATGCCGAATTTCCCACATCATAAAAGATCCAGCTTTTCTCCTTTTTTGTCAATTTAAACTGCATGTTTTACCTCTTTTCCATTTTGTACAACCTCTTTTCCAACCAGCTGTGATCCAAAACTATAATCAAAGATAGGTTCCAATCCCCTGCTCCCATCCAGATAAGTGCCAAACTGGCTGATCATCCGCAGGGCACTGAGTTTTGCCTGACGGTAATACTGCATCAGCTGCCGGTTGCTGTCTTCACACTGTGGATTTTTACGGTAATTTACAAGCAGACCGTGCATTTCTTTGTAATTCCCGGAAACATACAAAAGTGCATAAATAAAGAACCGCCTGATTCTGGATGGCGCAATCAGCATGTTATTATAGGTGATCATTCCTTTTAATGCTTCCCGGACATTTGCCGGTGTCGTTTTCGGATAAAACCAGCGGATCACTTCCGCATTTTCCATACACGGAACAATATGTTCCGTCAGATTCTGCCGCAACGGATCTTTCCCATCCATAAGCATAAGCATACGGTCAAACTCTACTTCAATTTCCGTATGGGAAATACCACTTGCTGCAATTTTCTCATCAATATACCCATGGCAGCTTACATCAAGCGCAAAATGGTTAAGCACTCCATAGGTGTATGCCAGAAATGGTTCTTTTTCCTTCTGGCTATTAATTATATTTTTGGCTCTTTCAAAAAATTCTTTTCCGGAATGTCCATGCAAATCATATCCGATCTGGTTGACCGGATTCGGTCTTAATGGCTTATAGTAAAACAAAATATCCGGTCCGTGAAGTCCGATCAGATACAGCTGTGGATATTTTTCAATGATTTTTCTCTCATTCCCTTCGAGTTCCCTGCGAACCTGCTGTCCAAGCCGGTAATGTGCATAAGTTGACGGCATGATTGTTTCTCCCCTTTCCCTGTCATTTTTATATCCAATTATATGCCGGCTCTGTAAATTTTGGGATGGTGCATGTATAAAATGCAGGTAAAATTTATATAATTTGACCTTTTCCCAAACGTAGCATATAATAGGAAAAACCAATGGAACATGTATGATTCTTGGGGGGATATCCATGATTACAATGTTAGCGAAAATCTTTATCAAAAACCGTCCGGCAAAAGAACAACGGCAGGCATATGGCACCCTGTGCAGTATCGTTGGAATCTGCTTAAATGTCTGCCTGTTTGCCGGAAAATATTTTGCCGGAATGTTAAGCGGTTCCGTTGCCATCACAGCGGATGCGTTCAACAACCTGTCCGATGCCGGTTCCTCTTTTATTACACTTGCCGGATTTCTTTATGCCGGGAAAACTCCGGATTCGGAGCACCCGTTCGGACATGGGAGGTTTGAATATGTGTCGGGATTTGTTGTAGCGATTGCTATCCTGATGATGGGATTTGAGCTTTTAAAAACTTCCTTTTCCAAAATTCTGCATCCGGAAGCCGTAGACACAAGTCTGCTTGCCATGGGAATTCTGGTATGCTCCATTCTGGTAAAAATCTACATGTACTGTTACAACCATTATATTGGGAAAAAACTCGATTCGGATGCCATGCAGGCGACCGCCATGGATTCGCTTTCCGACACCATTGCCACCTCTGTGGTTCTGGCAGCCATGATTATTATGCGCCTGACATCCATCAATGTCGATGGATTTGGCGGTCTGCTGGTAGCCATTTTCATCCTCTATGCCGGAATAAAAGCGGTCAAAGACACCATGGATCCGCTTCTCGGAAAAGCTCCGGACCAGACATTTGTCCGGGAAATCCGTGCCATTGTCATGTCCCATCCCAAAGTACACGGTATCCATGATCTGATCGTACATGACTACGGTCCCGGCCGCCGCATGATCACCCTGCATCTGGAAGTTCCGGGGGACGAAGATGTCTTTCAGCTCCATGACATGATTGATCACATTGAACGGGAGCTGGATCAGAAACTCGGATGTGAAGCCGTCATCCACATGGATCCGATTGAAACCAATAATGCCGCAATTGCCCAGATGCAGCAGCAGGTAGAACAAAAGGTTCTTGAAATTGACCGCCGTATTACCATCCACGATTTCCGCCTGATCAACTGCGATACCTACACCAGCATTGCCTTTGACGCGGTCATCCCCTATGGTATGCGAATCCGTCCGGAAGACCTGAAGAAAAAAATTGAAAACAAGCTTCAGGAAATCGAAGGAAACTACCAGTTATGATTCATGTGGATCAGAGTTATGTACCTGTATAAAAATAACGGTTCGCAGATTTCCGCGAACCGTTATCCTGACAGCTTCATTTATTTATTACATGCATCGTAAGCATCCTGAAAGAAAATCTCCTGTGAGTTTACCGGCTCCTCATTGATATGACGGTCCTCATAAATGCCTTCGGCATTCTGCTCTTTTCCCTTCTCATCATCTTTCATGATGGTATCAAAGATATACCGGATGCGCTCCCGGATTGCAGGATCATAAACCGGAGCTGCCACTTCCACGCGGCGCACCGTATTTCTCGTCATAAAATCGGCAGATGCAATGTACATCTTTTCCTCATCCCCCACACCAAAACGATAAATTCTGGAATGTTCGAGATAACGTCCAACAACGGAAATCACCCGGATATTTTCCGTCACGCCCGGAATCTGTGGCTTCAGGCAGCAGATGCCCCGCACAATCAGATCAATCTTTACACCGGCCTGGGAAGCTTCAATCATCTTATCAATCAGACTTTATCTGTCAGGGAATTAATCTTAACCCCGATATAAGCCTCTTTTCCGGCTTTTTTATTCGCAATCTGCCCGTCCATCATCTGAAGAACTTTGTTCTGCAGGCATTTCGGTGCAACCAGAAGTTCCGAAACCTCATCCACTGTTTCTCCCTGCTGTAATGCAAGAAACACTTTTGCTGCATCGGCACCGATTGCCTGATTTGCGGTAATCAATGACAGGTCCGTGTACAGTCTTGAAGTTTTCTCGTTGTAATTTCCGGTTCCAATCTGCGTGATGTACGCATAACTGTCCCCTTTTTTCTGTGTGATCAGGCAAAGCTTCGAATGTACTTTGTAATCGCCCAGTCCATACAAAATCTGGCAGCCGGCATCTTCGAGCCGGTGCGACATCTCAATGTTATTTGCCTCGTCAAACCGTGCCCGCAGTTCCACAAGTACCACCACTTCTTTTCCGTTTTCCGCTGCCTCAATCAGCGCATCAATGATCTTGCTCCGGTCTGCAACACGATACAATGTCATTTTGATGGATACCACATCCGGGTCTTCCGCTGCATCATTTAACATTTTGATAAACGGTTTCATGCTCTCAAACGGATAGGAAAGCAGAACATCCTTTTTTTCCACCTGTGACAGGATGCTTTCATGCATGGATAATGCCGGAGTCTCCCGCGGACTTCTCTTTTCATAGAACAGTTCTTTCTGATCGCGCAGATAATTCTGCAGCGTAAAAACAAACGAAAGATCCAAAGGCGTCTTTACATTGATGATATGACTGGTTCCAATTTCGAGGAAATTTGACAGTTCCCGTTTTGCTTCATCATTGATCTTACGGCTCAATTCCACCCGGACAGGGTCCAGGCGGACACGTTTTTTGATAAGCTGCTCCATCATATCCCGGTAATCCATATCTTCGTCATACAGATCATGCGCATCAATATCTGCATTCCGTGTCACACGCATAATGGATTTCTCACGAATGGCATATTTCGGATATAATTTTGAAATAAAATGCAGAATCAATTCCTCAGACAGCATAAAGCATCCCGGTCTGGTCGGTATCTCAATCAGACGTTTGAACACACTGTTGGAACACGGAACAATTCCGGTCTTTTTCTTTCCTTTCTGTGATGTCAGGAGCACGATTGCATACAGCTGCTTATTTGCAAGGAATGGAAACGGCTGCTGTTTTCCAATGACCATCGGAGATAAAAACGGTGCAATATGTGCATCAAAATATTGTTCGAGAAATCTTCCTTCTTCATTGGAAAGACGGTTAAAATTGATAATCCGGATTCCCTTTGGCTCAAGCTCTCCCATGAGCTGTTCATAAATTTTTGCCTTTTTCTTTTCTAACTGGCAGACACGGGCTAAAATTTCTTTTACCTGTTCCTCACTGGTCATTCCGGTCTTATTTTCAATCACCTTTTCTTTTGCATTCATCTGCATCATGAGCGTGCCCACGCGCACCATGAAAAACTCATCCAGATTTGTCTGGTAAATGGATGCAAAAGTCATGCGTTCTGCCAGCGGTACCCGCGGATTTCCCGCTTCATTTAAAACTCTCTCGTTAAATTGCAGCCAGGACAGTTCTCTGTTTGTATAACATTTTTCGGTCTTCTTCATTTGATTGGTCTCCTGTCTTTTTATCCTCTGCCGGATTATATTTTCTGCCCGTTTCAGCTGCCCAGCCAGCTGATGCAGAAACCGATTCCATATATGCATACCCTAATCCTCTGCAAAAAATGCCTGCATAGTTACATTTTCCTTTGCTACCTCCACAAGATTTACACAACTGTTTCCAATCCGGTCAATATTATGGAGCACATCATTAAACGGAATAGTAAGTTTGGAATCGCACTTTCCCTTTCCCACTCTGGCAATATGGTTTTTGCGCATTTTTTCATCCAGCTGCATGATGTCTTCTTTTTGCCGCATCAGTTCTTTGATATCCATATCCACATCCCCAGAAATCGCACGGATGCAGCTTCCGTAAATCATCTGGATCTGTTCCATTGCCTTTTTCAGTTCCTTTAAGGCTTCTTTGGAATACTTATGTTTTCCTTTATTCTGTTTTGCCACGGTTTCCATGATTTCCCTCGTCAGCTGCCCGATCCGGTCAATATCACAGAGAATAGACTGCATACCGGCACTTTGTGATGCCTGTTCCTCGGTCAGCACACCTCCGGAATACAGTGCTGCAAAATAATCATTAATGGACGCATACAGTTTCTGCAGTATTTTCGCCTTTTCTTCTACAATTCCTGCATTTTCTTTATCAATCTTTCCGTTTCCGGACTGCAGTTTTCCGATCATTTCATCTACAATTTTTGCGCAGTACATTACTTCTTTTGCCACCAGCTGCAATGCTGCTGCCGGCTGTGCAATCAGCTTGTTATCCAGATAGTTCGGATTTTCCAGTGCTTTAGCTCCCATTTCCTTCCCATCCGGTACAAGTTTCATCACAATTTTTACCATCAGAGGAATGAGCGGAATCCAGATCAGCGTCATGACAAGGTTAAATCCGGTATGTGCATTTGCAATCTGCCGTGAAATCACATCAATTTCGTTTCCCTTCGGCGAAATGAACTGAATCAGGGCTGCATACGGTTTTACAAGAAACAGGAATAAAATTGCTCCCGAAATATTAAATACACAATGGGCAAACGCCGTTCTTCTGGCATCTTTCGGCTGTCCGATAGAAGCCAGCACTGCGGTAATCGTTGTACCGATATTGTCTCCCAACAGAATCGGAATGGCACCGGTCAGTCCGATGATACTGGTCACGCCGTCCGGTCCTGCCTGGGATGCAAAATTCTGTAATACAGCAATGGTTGCACTGCTGCTCTGTACGACAAGTGTCATGACAGCACCCACGCATACACCAAGAATCGGAATATGGGATACTTTTCCGATCATATTGACAAAGAATGCACTGGATGCCAATGGTTTCATAACATCGCCCATCGTCTCGATTCCAAGGAATAACAGACCAAAAGCAAAAATTGTCTGTCCGATATTTTTGACCTTTTCCTTTTTTGATACAAAAGAAATAAGAAATCCCGCAAAAATGAACAGATAAATATAATCCGAAATTTTAAATGCAATAATCTGCGCCGTCATGGTCGTACCGATATTGGCACCGAGAATAATGGAGATCGCCTGTGGCAGCGACATCAGTCCTGCGCTGACAAAGCCGATTGTCATAACCGTCGTTGCACTGCTGCTCTGTAACACCGCAGTCGTCAAAGCACCTGCAAGTACACCAAGAATCGGATTTTTTGTAAGCAGGGCAAGGATTTTTTTCATCTTTTCCCCCGCTGCTTTCTGCAGGCACTCGCTCATCATATTCATGCCGTAAATAAAAATTGCCAGACCTCCGACCAGTCCGAAAATAATTTTCATCGTCTCGTTCACTTATGGTTCCTCCCCATTTCTTTTCATAAACTTTACACTCCGTATACTTTTTTTCTGAGATTGTAATAAGTTTATCATCGGAGTGTAAAATCAAACCATCCCAGAATGTAAACCCTGTGTAAAATTTCTGTAATGCTGTAAAATTGCTGTAAACTTGCGTAAAGTCTGTAAAATCCCTGTAAATCGGTATTTTCACGTTCCATGGCATGAAACCCATTGTAAAAATATTTCCACAATGCTAGAATAAAATAGTTACAAAGGAAAATGTTTTGGAAAGGGAAAACACTATGCTATCATGTCCAAACTGCGGAGGAAATCTCAAATTTGACATTCCTTCCCAGCAACTCTCATGCGAGCATTGTCACACACTGTTTGATCCTTATGATTTTGACGGGAAAACAAGTGATGCCGAAGAATCAAAGACATTCGACGGAGATTACGAGGTCACGATCTTTACCTGTCCACAGTGTGGCGGTGAAATCTTAAGCACCGACAATGCCGCAGCCGGTTTCTGCAGTTTCTGCGGAGCCTCCACGATTCTTTACAGCAGAATCAGTCACGAAAAACGGCCCAATTATATTATTCCGTTCCAGAAGACAAAGGAACAGTGTAAGGAAGCGTACGCACGCCGTATGAAACATTCCATTTTTGCGCCAAAAGAACTCCGCGATCCTTCTTATATCGATAGTTTCCGCGGAATTTACATGCCTTACTGGGCGTTTTATATCTCCCAGAAAGGTTCTCTCTCGCTCAATGGGAAAAAGACTTCCCGCCGCGGTGATTATATTATTACCGATCACTACGCACTTACCGGGGATCTGGATGCCTACTACAAAGGTCTTTCCTATGATGCCTCATCCTCTTTTGATGACAACATCAGCGAAGAACTGGCTCCTTATAATTTAAAAGGCATGAAAGCCTTTACCCCCGCCTATTTAAGCGGATTTTACGCGGACACTTCTGATGTGGATGCAAAAGTATATCAGGGCGATGCGAATACACTGCATCTGCGGAGACAACCGAGCGTATTGCTTCTGACGGGACATTTGCCGGTTTTACCATGGATACCATCCGTCCTGAACAGCTCCATACAAAAACAGAAACCATCGACAGCACCATGTTTCCGGTATGGTTTTTATCCTACCGCAAAAAAGACCGTGTCGCTTATGCAACGGTCAACGGACAGACCGGACTGGTCGTTGCGGATATTCCGATTGATCCGAAGCGTTATCTGCTCGGTTCGCTGCTTCTGGCAATTCCGATCTTTGCTCTTTTGGCATGGTCGGCATTTTTACAGCCCTCTTCTCTGGTAATGACCACCCTGCTTTTGTCACTGCTTTCCATCGGTGTCTATTGCTACGAATGCGTTTCTATCCACCAGAAAGATACCGGGGCAAATGACCGGGGCAAAATGTTCATCCAATCGAAGAAAGCTTCTGCTGCAGACAAGCCGAAAACCCCTGAAGTCCAACTGGAGCCTGCCGCAAAAAACAATCCACTTGGCTGGATTCTTCCGCTCTGTGCTGCGGTACTTTCGTTTGGGATATGGTTCCTGCATCCGGTATCGGATCTCTACTATTACGGAGCCGCAATTCTTTCCATGGCTGCCATCCTCGTGTCGTTCATCAGTATTATCCATGCGTATAATCTGTTGTCCACCCGCCGGCTGCCACAATTTGACAAACAGGGAGGTGATGACCGTGCGTAAAATAAAACATATCCTTACGGCATTTGTATTTTGTCTGATACTCTCCGCCAGCACCATACCGGTTTGTGCATCCGCAGTTTCCGCTTCCAATGAGGAAACCGGCTACGTTTATGTGCTGGATGATTCTGCGAATTTTCTGACAGACTCCCAGGAAAACAGTCTGCAAAAGCAGCTATATGATCTGACCGCATACTGTAATGTGGCTTTTGTAACCACAACCGAACACAGTAAATCTTCCACCGAAGATTTTGCTGCAGATTATTTCGATGATGTCTTTGGTTCGCATGCCAACGGTACGATCTTCGTCATTGACCGCTGCCTGAATGAGATTTATCTCTACAGCGATGGACAGGCGCACAAAATCATCACCAATTCCCGCGCACGTTCGATTACCGATAACACTTATACCTACGCACGCGATAAGGATTACTATACCTGTGCGTACAAGGTCTTTGCCCAGATCGAAACGCTGATGCAGGGCAAACGGATTGCAGAACCGATGCGCTACCTCTGCAGTGCGCTGCTGGCCATTGTTGCTGCATTGTTTCTCAATCTCTTTTTTGCGCTGTGGAGTTCACGTTCCCACAAGGCAGACCGCAGACAGGTGATGACCGGATTATATGCACAGATGCAGATCAATAACCCACGCACACAATTTATCAACCAGACGCGCACCTACAGTCCGGTATCTTCCGGCAGCAGCGGCGGTGGACATTCCGGCGGCGGTGGCGGTGGTGGCGGTGGTGGCGGCCACTCCGGTGGTGGCGGCGGTCACAGTATATAATCCTGTAGAAAATGCGCATTTGTGGTAAAACAGTGTTTTAAAAATGCGCATTTGTGGTAAAATAACAATATAAAAATGCGCATTTGTAGGAGATGTTTATGTTTAAGCGAAAAATATATGACAAGCTCTTAGCCTGGAAGCAGGAATCTGCAGGAAAAACAGCACTATTGATAGAAGGAGCCCGTCGAATTGGGAAATCTACTGTTGTGGAAGAATTTGCGAAAAATGAATATGACAGTTATATTCTGATTGACTTTTCCACGGCATCCAAAAATGTCCGTGAACTTTTTGAAGATGTTTCCGATTTAAATTATCTGTTTTTACAATTACAATTTCAATACAGAACCGATCTGATAGAACGAAAATCACTGATTATTTTTGATGAAGTACAACTTTGCCCACTGGCAAGGCAGGCAATTAAATCGCTGGTCAAAGATCATCGCTATGATTACATTGAAACAGGTTCCCTGATTTCCATCAAAAAAAATGTGCAAAATATACTTATTCCAAGCGAAGAGCGAAAAAATAAGTATGTTTCCGATGGATTATGAAGAGTTTTTATGGGCGCTAGGCGATACCACAACTCCGGTTCTTTTGCAAAAATTATTTACCGCTCAAAAACCGGCAGGCGAGAGCATGAATCGAAAACTCCTTCGGGATTTCCGTCTATATATGCTGGTTGGCGGAATGCCACAGGCTATAGATGAATATATCCAGACGAACAATTTTCGCAAAGTGGATGCTATAAAACGTGATATTTTAAGTTATATGAGGATGATTTTAAGAAAATAGATGCAACCGGAAAACTCTCTCTTTTATTTGACTCCATTCCAGCACAGCTGAACAAAAATGCTTCCCGCTATCAGGTATCCAGCGTTCTCTCCAATGAAAGAGCTGACACAATTTTAGAACTGATTGCAGAACTGAAAGATTCCAAAACTGTTCTCGTATCCTATCATGCAAATGATCCAAATGCCGGCATGGCAACCAACAAAGATTTATCAAAATTCAAGTTGTTTCTCTGTGATACCGGATTATTTACGACTTTAATGTTCAAAGATAAGGATTTTACAGAAAATATTATTTATGAAAAACTTTTAAACGACAAACTTGGAACGAATCTTGGATATCTGTATGAAAATGTCGTGGCACAACTTCTGCACTCCAATGGAAACGAGCTGTTTTACCATACATTTATGAACAAAACCTCACATCATAACTATGAGGTCGATTTTCTTCTTGCACAAAAAAATAAAGTTTGCCCGATAGAAGTAAAATCATCCGGTTATAAAACACATAAATCTCTGGATGCATTTTCACTGAAATATTCCGACCGTATTCTACAGAAATATCTGGTATACACCAAAGATTTCTGCAAAGACGGCGATATTATATGTCTTCCAATTTATATGGTTCCTTTTATAAATCAGAGCAGCTTCCGCAGCCCCTTCGGGTAATGATTCTTCATCACAAAACCCGCAAGCTTGCCCCAGCCGAGGCTGTATCCATCTACCGTGATCAGATACCAGCCCTTCTCCCCTTCTGCCGGAAACGTCTGCCCGGCAGATACGCGCGTGCTTCATCCACAGACAGATTCCAGCTGTGGCATGCTTCCTGCGGAGAAATTGCAAGCGCCAGTGCGTGTGCCGGTTCCAGCCGGTTCTTTTTTAACTGTGCCAAGATGCAGGCCCGGACGCAGCACATGCAGCCGTCTGGTTGCCGGCATATGTTCCGGCATCAGATACAGCTGCTCTCCAAAAAGAAGCAGCCGCTCGGCATCATCTGCCGGTATCTTTCCAAGAAACTCCTGTAATCCTGCAAGATACGCTTTTGCTTCTCCCTTTGCCAGCGGTTTTTCTTCTCCATTCGCACAATATCCCCGGTAATTTTCCGAAACAGTTCCCTCTTTTTCCAGAACTGCAACGAAATGTCCCTCTCCGTGCAGATGATGCGGAAATAACCGGATCGTATCGCCAATCTCCGCTGCCGGATGTTTTGTCCATGCCGCTACACCGTCTGCCATTCCCGGATATTTTTTCACCGGCACAATATGAAACTGCGGATGCTGTTCCAGAAAACGGCTGATCGTTCCCTCGTTTTCCTCCGGTGCAAAGGTACAGGTAGAGTAAACCATACGTCCTCCCGGCCGGAGCATGGAGCCGCACATGCAAGAATTTCCTGCTGCCGCGCCGCACAGACCTGAACATTTTCAGGACTCCACTCCTCACATGCCTGCTCATTTTTACGAAACATTCCCTCCCCGGAACACGGGGCATCTACCATGATCCGGTCAAAATATTCCGTAAACATTCCCGCAAGTGTCTGCGGACTCTCGTTTGTCACCATCACATTTTTTACACCCATCCGTTCCATATTCTCGGAAAGAATCTTTGCCCGCGCCGGATGAATCTCATTGCTGACAAGGAGCCCTTTTCCCTGCATCGCTGCCGCAATCTGTGTACTTTTGCCCCCCGGTGCCGCACATAAATCCAGAACTTTTTCGCCCGGCTGCGCATCCAGATATGCAGCCGGTGCCATGGCACTCGGCTCCTGAATATAGTACACGCCCGCCTCGTGATACGGATGTTTTCCCGGCTGATCTTCCTTTTCGTAATAAAACCCGTTCGCTTCCCATGGCACCGGCTGCAGGTGAAAGGAAGTTTCCTCAGCAAACCGATTCCGGTCAGTTTTTGACGGATTGATCCGCAGTGCCTGATAACGCGCATCTTCGTAACTGTTTAGAAATGCCGGGTATTCTTCCTCCAGCATTTGTTTCATTCGATCTAAAAAAAGTTGTGGAAGCATATCATTTCTCCTAAATTTCTCCTAAAGTTTTCCAAAAAAACTTGGCAAAATATCCAACAAATAGTAAAATATAAATATGATAAAACGAAAGTACATGAGAACAAGACAATTAAAACCGGGCATGAAGCTCGATCATCCGGTCGTTGACCGTCTGGGACGTAATCTCGTTGCCAGAGGTGCCGAGCTGGATGATTATATGATTGATTCCCTGTTGAAACTGGGTATTATGTCTGTTTACATCCAGGAGGGGGAAGAAGAGGAAAATCCTGAACAGGTTCCTACTTCTCCGGAAGCAGAAAAAAATATCGAACGGCTCCGTACCGAAGACCGCGCAAAAGTTACCCTTTCTGCCAGTATCCGTGAACGTGTGTCTACCGGTATCCAGTTTATCTACAACAATACGACCTCCGAGGAAATGGTTGCCACCACAGAGAGCATTGCCGATGACCTGATGCGTTCCATTAAAAGCAATGATGCCATCGCAATTGATATCTCCACGCTCAAAACCAGTGACGAATACACCTTCAAACACAGCGTGGATGTAGCAACCATTTCCATGATCGTTGCCAAGCAGCAGGAACTCTCTCCCGAAGAAGTACGGGAAATCGGTGTCTGTGGTTTGCTGCACGACATTGGAAAAACCAAAATTCCAAATGCTATCTTAAACAAACCGGGCAAACTTGATGATGATGAATTTGACCATTATGCGGCAGCACTCGACATACAGTTACAACATGATCAAGGATCGTCCGGAATTTTCTCCGGCTGTCTGCCTTGGTGTTTTGCAACACCATGAAAAGATCAATGGAAGCGGATACCCGATGGGTGTGTCCGCAGAGAAAATCTGCCCCTATGCCAAGATTCTGTCCGTATCGGATATCTATGATGCCCTGGTTACCGAACGCCCCTATAAAAAAGCCTATTCCCAGAGAGATGCCGTGGAAATGATTATGTCCATGACCATGGAACTCGACATAACTGCCATGAAAAGCTTCCTTGAAAGCATGATTCTATATCCGGTAGACAGCATCGTGGAACTGAGTAACGGCGAACAGGCGCGTGTGGTCAAAAATATTCCGCACTATATTCTCCGTCCTGTGGTTGTCGGGCTTACCAGCGGTAACGTTTACAACCTTGGAGAAGATATCAATTGTGCCAATATCATCATTCTTTAAACAACAGGGAACAGCTTTCGCTGTTCCTTTTTTATTGTGTTACCTCTTCACTTTCAAAAGGCTGTGCCGTCTCCGGCAGAAACGCATCGTAAATATCCACATGATCATAGATACAGCGCCAGCTGCTGGTGGACCCTGCAGTCACACAGATATACTCTTTTCCATCCGGTGTCTGTGCCATACTTGCCGCACAACTTCCGGACTGATTCACAAAGCCTGTCTTTGCCCCGATAATTTCACTGTGTGTATCCTTATCTTCAATTCTCCGCAAAAACCAGTTGGATATTGTAATCCCATCCGGATGTGGTTTGGATTTTGATGTCGTATAGGTTCGCGTTCCAAGAACTTCCCTGCACAGATCATTGTCCATTGCGGCTTTTAAAATCATTGCCATATCATATGGTGTACTGTAATGGTCATCATTGTATATGCCGACACAGTTGGTAAAATGTGTGTCTCCGACAATCCCATTTTTTCCAGTTCCTGATTCATCATATCCACAAATGCTTCCTGTGAACCGGCCACATAAGTTGCCAGAGAAACCGCAGAATCTGCCCTGATGGCAAAATGGTTCCATAAAACAGATCCCTTACCGTTACCTGCTCATCCACTTCGTATCCGGTATTGCTGCAGTCATTACTATAACTGAAATCTGTGGCATCAATACTGATGGTAACCAGCTCGTCCAGCTGCTCTGGCTTAATATTTTCCGCTGCTACCAGCACGGTAAAGATTTTGGTCATAGATGCTGGAATCATACGTTTCAATGCATCTTTTCCAGCCAGAATCGTTCCGGCATCCACATCAATGAGAATTCCCTGCTTGCTGACAACGGACTTCGGAAGCGATTTTGTCTCTGCGGTCTCCGTAGCGGAATAATCAAATACTTCCTCTGTTTCCGTCGGTATTTCCGATGCCTGCTCCTGCTGCGTCGGCTCAATCATCTTTGGATCTTTTTTGTTCTTTCCCTTTTTCCCCGGCACAACTGCCAATACCAGAACAACTGCTAAAATTACAACTGCTGCAACGGCTATGTACCATCTGTTTTTTCGTTTCTGCATTTTCTTATCTCCTGTCCTGCCTGAATTGCTCTTTTGTATCATAGCACTTTCCGGCTATAAATTGCAATCCATTAGATACAAACGAGACGCAAAATCCGGAAAATACCGTACGTTCTCATCATACCCAGTGCCTCCGAATGCCGGGTGCAAATGTACACCTCCATACATCAGGGCATCCCCGTATGCACAGAAATCCTCCGTTTCCCCATCCATCTTTACAAATTTTGCCAGCAGATGATGTGTCACGGAATCCGGGCGGATATGTACCGGAGCAACCGTGTTGACCAGATCCCCAACTCCAGAATACTGTACGTTAACGCGCGGTTGGTAAAATGGTACCGTTTCTCTTTTGCAAGTCCTTTGGGATAATACGCATGAAACTGTGTATTCGGTTCCGCAAGTTTCTGCATCAGCATGCCGACTGCCTGTGTCTGATCTTCTGAAACACAGGTCCATTCTGTGAGATTTCCGTCAGCAAATGTCCGCCCACGATAAAATATGCCCTGCTGCAATACACTACGCCACTTCCTGTACAGTGCAATCTGAGCCCTGATCTCCTCAAGTTCCTCTCTGGTACAGTCACAGAAATTACATTCATACCCCAGCACTGCGAATGCGGCAACTGCAAAGCGGGTCGTAAGCGGTGTCCGGCGCAGCGTCTGATGGTTCGGACACGCAGATACATGTGCACTCACCGTCGAGAGCGGATACCCGTAACTGTAATTTGTCTGTATGTCCGCCCTGCAACAGGCATCTGTGTCATCGCTTCCCCAGATCTGCGGAAAATAGCACAAAATGCCGGGATCAAAACGGTTTCCGCCTGCTGCACACCCTTCAAATAAAATTTCCGGAAAACGACGGGTCAGTTCCTCCATGCACCGGTACAGTCCCAGCACATAACGATGTGCCACCTCTCCCTGCTGTGCGGCCGGCAGGCTCTGTGAATAATAATCGGAAAACGTCCGGTTCATATCCCACTTCACATAAGAAACCGGTGCCGAAGAAAAGACCTTTGTCATACTGGCAATGATATACTCCTGCACTTCTCTCCTGCCAAGATCCAGAATTCTCTGGTTTCGTCCTTCTGCATGCGGTTTTCCGGGAATTTCAATGGTCCAGTCCGGATGCTTCCGGTAAAGGTCACTGTCCACACTGACCATCTCCGGCTCTACCCAGATTCCAAAAGCAAGCCCCATATCTGTAATTTTTTTTGCTAGGCGCGATAAGCCGCCGGGCAGTTTTTTTGTATTCGGCACCCAGTCTCCCAACGAAGAAGTGTCATCGTTTCGTCTGCCAAACCAGCCGTCATCCACCACAAACAATTCGATTCCGGCATCTTTTCCCGCCTTTGCCAGCTTTAAGAGCCTGCTCTCACTGATATCAAAATAGCAGGCCTCCCAGCTGTTTAAAAGTACCGGGCGCGGCCTGTTTTTCCAATATCCGCGCACGATATGCTCCCGGATAAACGCATGCATCCGCCGGCTCATGCCTCCCCATCCATCCGGCGCATAGGTCATAAAGGCCTCCGGTGCCTGAAACTGTGCTCCCGGCTCCAGTTTCCACGAAAATTCCCGTGGATTGATCCCCGTAAGAAGCCGGAGTTTTCCAAAACTGCTGACCTCCGCAGTCTCACAGTGATTTCCACTGTAGATCAGATGAAATCCGTAACAGTCTCCCTGATCTTCTCCCGTTTTCGGACGGCTCAGCATCACAAACGAATTTGCCCGGCTCGACGTGGTTCCGGTAAAAGAATCATTGACAATTCTGCACCGGTCAGCGTCTGGTCACAGCGGTGCATCTCCCGCGCCCATGCGCCGCGAAATGTCGTAAAAATATAATCACTGTCATCAAAATCCAGCTGCAGACTCATCAGACGGGTAAGCTGTACATCCTGACTGCTGGCATTGACGATCTTCGCACTCCGTCCGATCACATCTGCTGCCTCGTAGACATAGTAGTAGAGCAACAGCTTCAGATCATACTGCCGGTCCACCATTGTCACACACAGCTGCTGCTCTTCTCCCGCATTTCCATAGGAACCCGGAAGTCCGTCCAGCGCATCTTTTTTCCCGGTAATAACGGCATCTTCATAGCGGAAATCCAGAGTCTTTGCTCCATCATAAAGAATGGCCTCAACAAACGGCTCACGGATATCGCCCTTTCCGTACGAAGACATTTCCAGCCGCACATCCTCCAGCGAAAAACCGGCATGCTCTTTTTCACAGATATTCACATTTCCCGGTGCAAACACATGCTTTTCCACAAGAATTTCAAGATCATCCGGATGCTCGATATGAATAGTTCTCCCGTAATACAGATGCTCCGGATGTCCCCCCGGCAGAATGGAAAATGCATATGTTGTATGTGCCGTATCCAGTACGAATGCCTGTCCAATTTTACGAATCATAGCTGTCATCCTTTCTTTTAGCAGTTCTCCTGATTTTTAATTGCTGCATTAATCTCCTGCAGCTTTTTCTCTGTCAAAATATATTTTTTCCGAAATACCAATACCGCGATGAGAAGACCGATCATCGGAATTCCCGCCATCGTCAGCCGCAGTCCCAGCACCGAAGAATCCTCTGCACGCGCAACAACCGCCGCACTTGTATCCTGCTTGAGGTTACAGAGAGACAGACAGATCGCTGCGATCAGCACGGCAACTCCCGAAGCCAGTTTCACAACAAACGTCTGCATGGAAAAAATCACACTTTCATCACGGCGGTGATTTTTCATTTCCCCATAATCTACCGTATTTGCCAGAAATACTGTGGTAAGCACGGTCAGCATGCCAAATGCCGCAAAAATCAAAAAGCCCGGCACCACCAGGCTCCAAGCACAGTATGACCGCCAATCATCAGCACAAGCAGAATCGCATACCCTGCGATTGCCATTCCAAAGCTCAGATAGAACACACGAATACTGCTCATAAACTTCCGCAGCAGCGGAAACAATACCATCATGGACAAAATCTGTACCGCTCCGCCAAATGTACTGAAAAGTGTATAGCTGTTATACCAGCTCTCCCCACTCACATCATACTTGAAAAAATACAACAGCAGATTGGATGTAATATACAAAGAGCAGTTGATCAGTACAATGGTGATGACAACCGTCATTGCCTGATCGTTGTGAATCAGCGCCGAAAACATCTGCCGTACGGTTGGTGTTTCCATATGAACCGTGGATTTTTCCCGAATCGTCAGACAGGTGATCGTAATAAACAGCACAAACAATACCGCAACTATAAGTGCAAACCAGCGGAAACCCGTGCGCTCATTTCCCTGTCCCAGCATATACACACATTTCATCGTAATAATCGTAACAAGAGCGGAACCGACACCCGAACAGGAACGCGCCATAGTTGTTAAATTTTCGCGCTCTTTTCCGCCTTCTGTAAATGCCGGAATCATCGACCAGAAAGGAATGTCCATCATGGTATAGGTAACTCCCCACACAACATAAGTAATGGCTGCATATGCCACAATCCCACTTCCATTCCATGCCGGCGGTGCGGCAAACATCAGATACAGCACGATCGCATTGCACAGGTTCCAACCAGAAGCCATGGACGGAATTTTCCCCAGCGTGTTCTGGTTTTTGCAACAATCACTCCCATAATCGGATCGTTAAATGCATCAAACACCCGCGCTGCCATGAGAATAATTCCCATTGCCATCGCACTTACTCCGAGAACATCCTGATAATAATACAGAATATAGCTCGCCGAAAGCATATATACCATATCTTTTCCGACAGCCCCCAGCCGAATGCCGTTTTTTCTTTTGCTGATAATTTCATTGTATTTCCCCCTTACTCTTCCCGTGCCACCTGAAAATGTTCACAGATTTTCCCTGTCTGCGCATTTTCAATTATCAAAATTCCTTCTCCGGCCTGTCCGGTCGTCTTTACATAAGTACCACCCATACCTCCCTGTAAACATATGGTCTTTGGACCGATCAGTTCCAGAACACCTTTCACTTCAAACTGCACCGGTTCATTGAAAAAAACCAGCACATTTCCATTTTCATCCAGCGCCCGGATACGAACCGCCGCCATATCATAGGTTCTGCCTTCGATCAGGTTATGTGCACTTACCTTCACCTCCAGATGTGCCTGCTGCATCGGCTCCTTGATCACAGTCTTTACCACTTTTCCGTCCCTGACAGCCTCAAACTTATAGACCGTGGAAGTCGTCCCCCAGTCCCCGACATAACGTGTGTAAAGCGCAACCGCATCCTTTGGTTTCATGTGATAGCAGACCATCAGCCGCAATGCCAGAAAGTAGAACTTTGCCGGAAGATTGTTCAGCCCGTAATACGCCGTCATGTTAAGCAGCTGCCCCATCAGTCTGGCCTGTTTCGGTTTCATCGGTTCATTTTCGACAATCGCATTTCCGATAAAGTCATTCACAGGAATCGGTCCATGCGCCAGTGCACGATATGGGGAGTCCTCCCGATGATACTCTTTGATCAATTTGCCGTTTTTGAACATCCGCACAGCATCCGCATTTGTAATCATCCAGTTTCCGCTGCGGTTTCCGCCCGGATGCTCTCCGATATCCATCGAAGAACTCAGTTCTAAAACCGGTGTATCTTCCTGCTGACTGCTATACACCGCCGCCGCAAGTTTCGGGTTGCGGAACATATCCATCACGCCATGGTAACAGATCCGGTCACCGCTGCCAAAATCCTTGTGCGTATTATAGTCAAACATACACCAGCCAAAACTGCCTGCAATATCCGGCTCCTGTGCCACCGCATTTAATACATTTGCATGACGGATTGCATGCTCCGTCCGGTGTTCCTCATCGTCAAACGGCTTGGTCGGAAACATATGCCCGTTATACTCACTGATCAGATACGGTTTTTTCATATCCGGTGTAACTTTTCGTTTCGGATTACACCCCGGATGTCTGCCATCGTGAAGAAAATCGTTGTACGTATAAACATCCTCCAGAAGATGGCTTTTCTTTAGCATCCGCACTCCGCCGGTTGCCCGCGTATCGTCCAGTTCATGTGCCACCCGGTTTGTTTCCCCGTAAAAAACATCGTCATCCTGCGACTCATTAATCCGCACACCCCAGAGAATAATGGAAGGATGATTGCGGTACTGCACGATCATCTCCTTTAAATTCTGCATCGCCTGCCGCTTCCATTCTTCATCCCCGATGTGCTGCCACCCCGGAAACTCGGTAAACACAAGCAGACCAATTTCATCACAACGACGGATAAAATCCTGCGACTGCGGATAATGGGAAGTGCGCACAGCATTCACGCCAAGTTCTTTTTTGAGAATATCGGCATCGAAAATCTGCATGGATGCCGGCGCTGCATATCCCACATACGGATAACTCTGATGACGGTTTAACCCACGAAGCCGCAGTTTCTTTCCGTTCAGATAAAAACCATCTTTTCGGAATCCGGCCTCCCGAAACCCTGTGATATCCACACGCGCATCTATCATTTCCCCATTTTTCCACAAACTTGTCCGGATTTCATACAAATGCGGATTCTCCGGTTCCCACAAACAGATCTCCTGCACCGGAAAAACGGTTTGCACATTTGTCTGTTTTACCGGCTTCTGTCCCAGGGGACTATATGCACCCTCGCCTTTTTTGCGGATTTCCTGCTGCAACGTTATCCCATCCGAAATATTCTGTACCGTAATCTCTGTAGTCACCTGCAGAGGATGTATCTGTGGCTTGACAAATACATCTGCAAGATGTGTCTTATTTCTCACCTGCACGTAAACCTCACGATACATCCCGCCAAAAGTCATGTAATCTATGGCATATCCGAACGGCGGAATATTCAAATTTTCCCGCTGTCGACACGCACCGCAAGTACATTGTCCTCCCCATATTTCAGGTATTTTGCAAGTTCCACGGAAAATGCCGTATAACCGCAATGGTGCGCTTTCACTTCTGTCCCATTGACATAAACAACCGCATCATGCGCCACTCCCTCAAAGGTCAGTTCCACACTTTTCCCCTGCCACGCTTCCGGCGCCATAAAATGTCTGCGATATCCACACAGCATCTGATACGCATGCTCATCAAAGTAATGATACGGAAGCTCTTTGCAGGTATGCGGCAGCCGCACATCCTCCATCTCATTTTCCGGATATACTGCCTCTTTCATGGCTTCTTCCCATGTTTCGGCAAATTTCCAGTCATTGTTCCAATACAACCTCTCCATGCTTCTTTATGCTCCCCTTTCGTTTTACCTCTCCGAAGCAATTCCATACATCAGAATCCCGACAACCTCCTGCAATGCCTGCGCATAAGTAATTTCATTCTGCAGCAGGATATCGCGCTGGAAAAACTGCTCTAACGATGCTTCCAGCATCATCTTTAAAATCGGAATCCGGACCGGACGGATCACACCTTCCTGCATGCCCTGTTCCAACAGGGCAATGGTCGTTTCCCAGCCTGTTTCGAGCCGTACTTCCACCTGATGATAAATCTCCGGATATTTTTCTTTTAACTGATATAACTGTCGAAAATCCACATCCTGATAACATTCCGGCATCACACCAAGGATTGTGTGAATCTTTTGCAGGGTATCCATCTCCTGATTCTCTACGATCTTCTGCTCACTGTCCTTGATCCGGTCAAACAAATAGTCCACCGTTTCCAGAAACAAAGCCTCCTTATCACGAAACACTTGATAAATCGTTTTTTTACTGATCCCTAAAATCTTTGCAATATCATCCATCGTAAATTTCAAACCCTTTTGATTGAATGCCTGCAACGTTCCCTGCATAATGTTCTCTTTCAGTTCTTTATTCATTCTTTTCATCCTTTCTGCCGGAAGGAAACTATTTTCTTTGTTTCAGTTTCCATTATGGTAGCATGTTCTCTTTCTTTCTTCAAGAAACTAAATGCCCAAAATCGTTTCCGATTTTTGGGCACATTTTTTGCGCTGCGTTTTATCCCCGCATCAATTCCCTGCGCACCGTTTTTCTCACAAAATAAAAACAGATGACCTGCATCACAATCGTGATGATCCAGGATGCCGGATAAGAAATAAACAGGAAGTACAACGATTTGTGATGTGGGAAAAATCCAAAAATCCAGAGAATTCTCGTTCCGACCGTACCGATCACCGACAGGATCATCGGCACTGCCGAATGTCCCATCCCCCGCAGTGCTCCAGGAAACAAATCCATAATGCCACACAGAAAATACGGCACTGTTGTAATGGCAAGAATCTCCATGCCACTCTCGATCACATCCTTTTCTCTCGTATATATACTAAGTACCTGCGGTCCGAAAAGCCATGCGCCACATCCCAGCAGCAGGGGAACACTGACCGTAAGAATCAGACAGTCGATCAGCACACGATCCATACGTTTATATTTTCCCACACCATAATTCTGACTCGTAAAACTCATACATGCCTGTGTAATGGAATTTACCGACATATACAAAAATCCCAAAATATTATTTGCCGCTGTATACCCCGCCATCGCCGTATCTCCGAAGGAATTCACGGAAGACTGCAGCAGCGCGTTTGAAAAGTTAATAACCGTACTTTGAATCCCGGCAGGAATTCCCACCTGAAAAATCTGCAGCAGATAAACCTTTTTTATTTTTCAGCTTCGAAAAGCGCAGCTGATAGCAGCTGTCGGTGCGGTACAGGCATAACAAAACCAGAATGCAGGAGATCATCTGTGCCGTAATCGTCGCAGTGGCTACGCCTGCCACCCCCAGATGAAAACCGATCACAAGAATCAGATCCAGCAGCGCATTGGCACATCCGGAAATCACCAGAAACAACAACGGCCGCTTGGTATCTCCCACCGCACGCAGAATCGCTGCCCCATAATTATAGAGCATAAAAAACGGCATCCCCAGAAAATAAATCCGCATGTAAAGGGTTGACTGTGCAATGACATTGTCCGGCGTTCCCATAAGAAGCAGCGCACCTTTTGCACTGATTACCCCGATTCCTGCCATGAGAATTCCGCTGATCAGTGCCAGCAGAATGGCGGTATGTACCGTGTCTGACATTTCTTTTTCCCTGCCGGACGCAAAAAAACGTGCCGCAAGCACGTTAGCCCCCAGCGAAATTCCGATAAACAGATTGGTGAACACGTTGATGAGTGCCGTGGTCGATCCCACTGCCGCCAGTGCCTGTTTTCCCGTAAAGTGCCCCACAACAACGATATCCACCGCATTGAACATCAGCTGTAAAATTCCAGACAGCATGAGTGGGAGTGCAAACGAGATCAGTTTATCCATGATCGAACCATTGCACATATCTATTTCATATTTGTTTGTTTTCAAATTTTCTCTATCCCCTTTCTGGTTCTGTTATCCCTCTGAGCCATAAACTACGCCGCTACTGGCGGCGTAGTTGTTTGTCCTTATACATTCTCTGATCTGCGATCTCGATCAGTTCCATTATATTTTCATATTTTCCCACAGCATATCCCACGGAGGCAGATACCGGAATCTCACTGTTTTTCTGAATCGGCTTCATCACCTGCCTCCACTTTTCAATGACATCTTCTGCAATCTCCTGTGTCCCATCCGGAATAATCATAAGAAATTCATCCCCACCGTAACGGTAAGCATTGGTTTCCTCACTCGTCACTGCTGCCCGAATGGATCCCGCAATTTTAGCAATCAGCTGGTCTCCGTACAAATGACCAAACGTATCGTTTACATATTTCAACTGGTTGACATCCCAATAAATAACCACAACCGGGCGTTCTTTTGGCTCCATATGTTCCACTGTTTCAAGCAGTTTATTTTTGCTG
>ENA-OQCE01000291-OQCE01000291.1-human-gut-metagenome-genome-assembly--contig:-NODE-291-length-24455-cov-2.315850_pt1 | contig 24455 bp, 26 predicted proteins | sample MGYA00242495_ERZ504572 | MGnify/ENA primary metagenome ERZ504572 (study PRJEB26092, sample SAMD00036228) | human gut metagenome | host: Homo sapiens | study: EMG produced TPA metagenomics assembly of... | reverse complement strand
CGTACTCTCCAGGTATCAACTCTGAATGGCTGACTACGGCAAGCAATACGACCACGAACCAGGCAATGGCATTCTTCCGCAGGCTTTCCCGGGTGAACAGATAGATGCCTGCACATACCGCATACGTCCAGCCGATAAGTCCGAGGATGCCCCACCAGCTTATCTGGAACGGTTTCCCGTTCATGTCCTTGTAGATGACGAGGAAGGCGAGCAGCAGCACGCCTGCTGTTTTCATTGCGGTGAAAAGGGTCTTTTTCGTTCCTTCCGCTTTGGGATATACCCCCCAGGTGAGGAAGAAACCGATGACCATCAGGATGGAAAACCATTGGTGCGATAGACCGCCTTCGATGCCTCCGCTGTTCAGTGAAAACAGTCCCATGGCAATCAGCGCCACTGTCCGCCAGAAGATATGGGCCACGACTTGCAGGGTGTTGTCTCCCTTTTTGTACCGGTTTTGTATGGCAAAGGATACGGACATGCCCATACAGAAAAGGAAAGCGGGGAAGATGGTGTCGGAGAATCCCATCATGTCTTCGTCCATCCTAGCATGCATCAGCCAGTGGGGGACGTTTTTCAGTCCGGGAATGTCGTTGACAAAGAGCATGAGGAACATGGTGAGTGCGCGGAATACGTCTACCGCGGCAACCCGTTGGGGTGTTAAGCTTTTCATGATAGATAATTTGTTTGGGGGTTTAGAACGCAAATATAGGAAACTATTTTTTCCGATGCTACTGCTTTGCAGGATTTCTTGCTATATTTGCATGAACTTTATGGTCATGGAAAGGAGATTGTTCACTTTTTGTTTTCTTGCCGTCGTGGTATGGCAAAGTGTGGTTTTTGCTGCCGGCACGCCCTCTTTTACTGCGCTGACGTCCTCTTTGGATGAGGCTATCGAGGCGCACCGGCACTATGTCGCCGTGCGTGAAGGACGCATTGCCCGGCTGAAGCGCCAAGTGCTGGATACCGATACCGCCAATATCTCTTTTTTTCGATGGAATGGGGAAATCTATAAGGAGTATAAGACATATATCTGCGATTCGGCCATCCATTATCTTCGTGTCAATCTGGATTGGGCAGAGCGTTATGGCCGGCAGGATGCGGTACTCGAAACAAGGCTGGAGCTTGCCCACCTGATGGCTTCGGCAGGTATGTACGAGGAGGCTGCCGAACTCTTGAGGCAGACGGACAAAGCTTCCCTTCCCTCCCATCTGCTGCCGGACTATTACAATGCCTGTCATAAACTTTACACAGAACTGAGTTTCTATACGCTGGACGATTCTTTCAAGAAGCATTATCAGGCTTTGGCTACCCATTATGACGATTCTTTGATGCAGGTACTTCTGCCTTCATCCTCCCTCTACCTGGAACGAAGAGAGGCGCGGGAGGCCGCTGCAGGCCATCCGGACGAAGCCTTGAGCATCAATGATACGCGTCTGGCACATGCCAAGCCCAATACTCCCGAATATGCGCTGGTGACCTATCAGCGCTCATTGCTCTACCGCCGGCTCGGGAACCGGGAGGAGGAGAAGCGCTATCTGGCTTTGTCGGCACTGACCGATATTCGCCTGAGCATCACAGACCATGCCTCACTCTGGAACCTGGCGGAACTTCTTTATGAGGAAGGGGATATGGAGCATGCCTACCGTTACATCCGTTTCTCGTGGGACGAAACCAACCGATACAACGCCCGTAGCCGCAGCCTCCAGACTGCCGGCATCCTTTCACTGATAGACCTCACTTATCAGGCCATGCGCGAGAAGCAGAATGACCGGCTCCGGCTGTACCTCTGGCTCATCAGCACTTTGATTGTGCTGTTGGTGGTGGCAGTGGGCTTTATCTACCGGCAGATGCAGCGACTCTCTGCCGCACGGAACAAACTGGAGCATGCCAACGAGCAACTGCAACTCTCAAACAACATCAAGGAGGAGTATGTGGGCCGTTTCATGAATCTCTGCTCCGTTTATATCAACCGGCTGGATACCTACCGGCGGATGGTCAACAAGAAAATCTCTGCCGGGCAGATGGAAGAGCTGCTGAAGATGGTGCGTTCCCGTGAGGTGCTGGACACCGGACTGAAGGAACTCTATGATAACTTTGATACTGCCTTCTTGCACCTTTTCCCCGATTTTGTCGATAAATTCAATGACTTGCTGCAGCCCGAAGAACGCATCGTGCTCCGTAAAGGCGAGTTGCTAAATACGGAACTCCGCATTTTCGCCTTGATTCGTCTGGGCATCGACGACAGTTCGCAGATTGCAGAATTCCTCCGTTATTCCGTAAACACCATCTATAATTACCGTGCCAAAGTGAAGAACAAGGCCCGCATTTCGCGCGAGGACTTTGAAATACGGCTGATGCAGATACGCTGACAATACGTCAAACCGGCTTTTTTGAATCCACTTTCTGCCTTTCTCTTCTTCTGATTATATTTCTGATTATTAGTTGTTTGTTTGTTCATGCTTCTTCACTCCTTCCACCTATTCCCGATTCGCCGGTACGAGGTGTTCTTATCTTTCCTAACTTTGGGGAAGTAAAAGCGAATATCGCAACTAATACCATAACCAAAATTATTGCCATGAAACATTTATTAGCGACAAGCATTTCCATCGCCTTGCTGTCTTTGGGCCTTGCGGGATGCGGTGAGAAACAAGCGACAAAAGAAGTAACTTCGGATGCATTCGTAACCATTCAGGGTCAGGACTTGATAAAGCCCGACGGTACCAAACTCTTCATCATGGGTACCAACCTGGGTAACTGGCTGAATCCGGAAGGATACATGTTCAAGTTCAACAAGACCAATTCCGCTCGTTTCATCAATGAGATGTTCTGCCAGCTGGTGGGACCGGACTTTACGGCCGACTTCTGGAAAGCATTCAAGGACAATTATGTAACGCGCGAGGACATCCGCTTCATCAAGGAGCAGGGTGCCAACACCATCCGCCTGCCTTTCCATTACAAAATGTTTACGGACGAGGACTATATGGGCTGACTGCCGACCAAGACGCTTTGCCCGCGTGGATAGCCTGGTAGAGTGGTGCCGCGAATCGGACTTGTACCTCATCCTCGACATGCATGACGCCCCCGGCGGACAGACGGGCGACAACATCGACGACAGCTACGGCTATCCCTGGCTGTTCGACAGCGAAGTCAGCCAGCAACTTTACTGTGACATCTGGCGCCGGATAGCCGACCACTACAAGAACGAACCGGTCATCCTCGGTTACGAACTCTTCAACGAGCCCATTGCCCCTTACTTCGAGAACATGGAGGAGCTCAACGGCAAGCTGGAAGATGTATATAAGAAAGGTGTAGCCGCCATCCGCGAGGTGGACAGCAACCACATCATCCTGCTGGGCGGTTCGCAATGGAACGGTAATTTCAAGCCTTTCAAGGACTCCAAGTTCGACGACAAGATAATGTACACCTGCCACCGTTACGGAGGCGAACCTACCCAAGCTGCCATCCAGACGATTATCAACTTCCGCGACAGTGTGAACCTGCCCATGTACATGGGTGAGATAGGCCACAATACGGACGAATGGCAGGCCGCTTTCTGCCAGACGATGCGCGAGAACAACATCGGCTATACCTTCTGGCCCTACAAGAAGATGGACGGTTCTTCTTTCGTCGGCATCACTCCGCCGGAGAACTGGGCAAACATCGTGTATTTCTCCGAAGCACTGCGTGCCACGTACAAGGAAATCCGTGAGGCACGTCCCGCGCAGGCCATGTCCCGCAAGGCGATGATGGACTTTATCGAGGCATGCAAACTGAAGAATTGTGTGGTTCAGGAGGGTTATATCCGGTCATTGGGAATGAAGTAGCGGGTACTGCCTCGCTGCAAACAGTACGTATCAAGTCCCAGAGGATGAGATGCCGGGACTTAGCATGAAAGAGGTAGGGACTGAGCTGTACACACCATAGGACTGAGAACCCAAAACATCCGGATGTTTTAAGGCAAAACATGGGGATGTATTGGGATAAAACATCCGGGTGTTTTGGGGTAAAACATGGGGATGTTTTGGACAACAACATCCGGATGTTATGGATACTCACTATACGGCTGTAAGGATTTCAGTTCCTATGTGTGGGGGGATAAGTCATATTCCCTTGTCTGCTGGGGATTGTCAATAGTACGGACTGATTATGAGTACTTACTTAAATTATATAACAACTTAAATTGTACAACAATGAAAAAAGTATTATTCGGTTTGGTTCTGGCTGCTGTCGCGCTGCCTCTTTCAGCCCAGCAGAAGCCCGTCTATCTGGACGCAAGCAAACCTATTGAAGAAAGAGTGGAAGACGCTTTGAGCCGTCTGACCCTGGAAGAGAAAGTGAAGTTGACTCATGCGCAAAGCAAGTTCAGCAGTGCGGGTGTACCCCGTCTGGGCATTCCCGATGTATGGACGGATGACGGCCCTCACGGTATACGTCCCGATGTGTTGTGGGACGAGTGGGAACAAGCCGGATGCACCAATGACTCCTGTGTGGCTTTCCCTGCCTTGACTTGTCTGGCAGCAACCTGGAACCCCGAAATGTCTCTCCTTTACGGACAGAGTATCGGTGAAGAGGCGCGCTACCGCAACAAATCGGTCTTGCTGGGCCTGGTATCAATATCTACCGTACACCGCTCAACGGACGCAACTTTGAGTATATGGGTGAGGACCCTTATCTGGCCGGAAAGATGGTAGTGCCCTATATCCGGGGCGTGCAGCAGAATGGTGTGGCTGCCTGCGTGAAACACTTTGCCTTGAACAACCACGAAGTGAACCGTCACACCACCAATGTCATCGTGGACGACCGCGCCCTTTATGAAATCTATCTGCCTGCCTTCAAGATGGCTGTGCAGGAAGGTGGAGCGTGGAGCATCATGGGTGCCTACAACCTTTACAAAGGCCAACATCTTTGCCACAACCAATACACATTAAACGATATATTGAAGGGCGAATGGGGATTCGACGGCGTAGTCATTTCCGACTGGGGCGGCACGCACGATACTCGGCAAGCCATTACCAATGGGCTGGATATGGAATTCGGCAGTTGGACTAACGGACTTTCAAATGGTGCCAGCAATGCATACGACAATTATTATCTGGCGAATCCCTACCTGAACCTCATACGCGAAGGCAAGGTCGGTACTAAGGAGCTGGACGACAAGGTACGCCGCATTCTGCGCCTTATCTTCCGTACGGTGATGAATCCCGACCGTCCGTGGGGAAGTATGCTTTCTCCGGAGCATTACGAGGCTGCCCGCCGCATCGGCGAGGAGGGCATCGTACTGTTGCAGAACAAAGGCAATGTGCTCCCGATAGATTTGGACCAGACTAAAAAAGATTCTGGTAGTGGGCGAAAATGCTATCAAGATGATGACTGTAGGTGGTGGCAGTTCTTCGCTGAAGGTGCAGCGTGAGCTTTCTCCGTTGGACGGTATCAAGCAGCGTGTGGCTGGCAAGCTGAAGTGTGTATGCTCGTGGCTACGTGGGCGATGCAAGCGGTGAGTATAATGGTGTGGTGACTGGACAGAACCTGAAGGATGACCGCACTCCCGAAGAACTGATAGCCGAAGCCGTGAAAAGAAGCCCAGGATGCCGATTATGTAATCTTCATCGGCGGTTTGAACAAAAGCAACGGCCAGGACTGTGAGGATTCAGACCGTGAAGGTCTGGGTTTGTCTTACGGACAAGATGCTGTTATCTCTGCACTGGCAAAGGCAAACAAGAATCTGATTGTTGTCAACATTTCCGGCAATGCCATTGCCATGCCGTGGGTGAACGAAGTGCCTGCTATCGTTCAGGACTGGTATCTGGGTTCCGAAGCCGGTAGTGCTCTCGCCGCTATCCTTATGGGGGATGTGAATCCCAGTGGCAAGCTTCCGTTTACCTTCCCCGTGAAGTTGGAGGATTGCCCGGCCCACAGCCTGGGTGAATATACCGGCAAGCGGAGCAAGGACATCATCGACATCAAATACAATGAAAGTATTTTTGTAGGTTACCGTTGGGCCGATAAGCAGAAGAAGGTGAAACCGTTGTTCCCCTTCGGCCACGGTTTGAGCTATACCATTTTCGAGTATGGCAAGCCCACAGCCGACAGCAAGACCATGCAGGCCGACGGTACGCTGACCGTGAAGGTTTCTGTAAAGAATACCGGAGCGCGCGAAGGGCAGGAAGTTGTCCAACTGTACATCAGTGACAAGAAGTCCTCTCTGCCTCGTCCCGTCAAGGAACTGAAAGGTTTCCAAAAGGTGAAACTGGCTCCGGGCGAAACAAAGGAAGTCACATTTACCATTGATAAGGAGCTCTTAGCTTCTTCGATGACACCCAGCACGCTTGGGTGGCCGAGCCGGGTAAGTTCGAGCTGTCATAGCAGCTTCGGCAGCCGATGTGAAGGGAACGGTTCCTTTTGAATTGAAATGATGTAGGGAAATAAAGTTTCCTTTTAGGTTATTATCAAAGATAGTGTAGATGGAGGGTGTGGCCGTGAGGTTGCACCCTTTCTTTGTACTCTTTACAAGCCAATATGTTTTCTTATATTTCTGAGTTTCTTCGGGTTGGCTAAAGAAGATGCAGATATGCTGGATGTTAGAGTCAAAGCAGTGATGTTTTGTAGTAATGGGTGAGTTTTTACCGCCGTGTTTAGGCAGATTTTCATCTTTTATATTTATTTTTGCAGAAATCAATGTTTAATAAAACTATCATGAAGAAGTATTTAGCAGAAATGATCGGGACAATGGTTCTTGTCCTGATGGGATGTGGTAGTGCTGTCTTTGCCGGAAGTGCGGCGGGGGCGGTTAGTGCAGGTGTCGGAACGCTGGGAGTGGCTTTTGCTTTCGGCTTGTCCGTTGTGGCGATGGCATACGCTATCGGAGGAATCTCGGGATGTCATATTAATCCTGCCGTTACCCTGGGCGTTCTGTTGTCCGGCAGGATGAGCGGGAAAGATGCAGCCATGTATATGGTGTTTCAGGTTATCGGGGCGGTTATCGGTTCTGCCATTCTTTATGCATTGGTGTCTACGGGCGCTCATGGCGGTCCTACGGCTACCGGTTCCAATGGGTTTGCTGACGGAATGATGTTGCAGGCATTCATTGCAGAGGCTGTGTTCACGTTTATCTTTGTGCTGGTTGTCTTAGGTTCTACGGATTCCGAGAAGGGGGCGGGTAATCTTGCAGGATTGGCCATTGGTCTTACGTTGGTATTAGTGCACATTGTTTGTATTCCTGTTACGGGAACTTCTGTCAATCCTGCCCGTAGCATCGGTCCGGCACTGTTCCAGGGTGGCGAGGCTCTCTCTCAGTTGTGGCTGTTCATTGTAGCTCCGTTTGTGGGTGCTGCGCTGAGTGCCGTTGTATGGAAAGTGCTTGCTGCAAAAGAAGGTAAATAAATGCCGGCAGACAGTGCCTTAAGAAGAGGCGGCTGATGGCAGAAAACTTATAAAGGGAAGCCCTCCGTCCGAAACTTCAAAGTTGACGGAGGGGCTTCCTGTTCTTTCCTTATGCTTGCTATTTCTTGTGCCTTATTCGTACAGCGATTTGGCTATACCCATTTCCAGTCCACGAAGTTCTGCCAGTCCACGCAGGCGGCCGATACAGGAATAGCCGGGATTGGTTTTCTTCTTCAATCGTCCACCATCTGGTGCCCATGGTCAGGGCGCATTGGGGATGGAGACGCCACGATGTTGCTGCAGTTCAAGGAAGGCTTTCATCACGTGATACATGTCCACGTCTCCTTCCAGGTGGTTGGCTTCGTAGAAGTTGCCTTCGGCGTCGCGTTGCGTACTGCGCAGGTGGACGAAGTTGATGCGGTCGGCAAACTGCTGCATGATGGCTGCACAGTCGTTGGCACTGCTTACACCGAGTGAGCCGGTGCAGAGGCAAAGGCCGTTGCTCTTGTTGGGAACAGCGTCAATCAGTGCCTGGAAATCGGCAGCACAGCTCATGATGCGTGGCAGGCCGAGGATGGAGCACGGTGGGTCGTCTGGATGGATAACGAGCATGACACCTGCTTCGTCGGCTACCGGAGTGATTTCTTGCAGGAAATAGATCAGGTTGGCACGCAGGCGTTCCGGAGTGATGCCTTTGTAGCGGTCCAGTTCCTGCTGGAACTGTTCCAGGGTGAAGCTTTCTTCTGAACCGGGAAGTCCGGCAATCATGTTGCGTACAAGCAGTTGTTTGTCTGCCTCCGTCATCTGTTCGAAGCGGGTACGGGCCTTGGTCTTTTCCTCGTCAGTGTATTCGGCTTCTGCACCGGGGCGATGTAGCAGGAAGAGGTCGAAGGCGATGAAGGCGGCACGTTCAAAGCGGAGGGCACGACTGCCGTCAGGTAGTTCGTAGGCGAGGTCGGTACGTGTCCAGTCCAGTACGGGCATAAAGTTGTAGGTGACAATGTGAATGCCGCATTTGCCCAGGTTACGCAAGCTCTCTTTATAGTTGTCGATATACTTCTGGAAGTCTCCGGTTTGGGTCTTGATATGTTCGTGTACGGGTACACTTTCTACTACAGACCAGCGCAGACCGACGGCTTCAATCATTTCTTTCCGTTTCTTGATTTCCTCTACTGTCCATATTTCCCCGTTTGGAATATGATGCAAGGCGTTTACAATGCCGGTAGCCCCGGCTTGTTTGATGTCCCAAAGGCTTACCGGGTCGTTGGGACCGTACCAGCGCCAGGTTTGTTCACAAAGAATCATGTTATTTATTGTTTGATGATTTGCAATTTACTATTTACATCGCGAATGCGTTGAACCCTCCGTCCACTACAGCCACCGTACCGGTGACAAAGCTGGAAGCATCGCTGATGAGGTATTGGATGGTTCCGCAAAGCTCTTCTGCACGGCCCATACGTCCGAAGGGAGTTTGGCGGATCACATCTTGCCCACGTTCCGTGTAGCTTCCATCCGGGTTCGTCAGCAGGGCACGGTTCTGCTCTGTGAGGAAAAATCCGGGTGCGATGGCATTTACACGAATACCTTCGCCAAACTTTTTGGCAACTTCTGTAGCCATGAAAGCTGTGAAATTGGAGATACCGGCTTTTGCGGCAGCATATCCGGCTACGCGCGTCATGGGGCGGAAAGCAGCCATGCTGGAGAAGTTGACAATAGCGCCTGCCTTCTGCTCCACCATTGGTTTGAGGAAGACTTGTGTAGGCAGTACGGTACCGGTCAGGTTTAATTCCAGCACCCGTTGGAATTCTTCTATCTTCAAATCGAAGAATGTACCGTAGGCGCGATGGTGGCACCCGGCATATTTCCACCGGCTGCATTCAGCAGGGCATCTATGCGTCCATAGGTTTTCAGAATATCAGCCAGGTTCTGTTCCAGCAGTTCACGGTTCGTCACGTCGGTTGTCAGGAACATGGCTTCTCCACCGTTTGCCTTGATTTCTCTGGCAATGGCGTCCCCTGTTTCTGCCTTGCGTCCTAAAACAACAACCTTTGCACCTTCTTCTGCCAGATGAAAGGCGATGGCTTTCCCCAATACTCCCGTTCCACCGGTTATAACCACTACTTTGTCTTTGATGTCAAATAAGTTTTTCATGATTCATTCATTTAAAATTACGTTGTGTTTTATTTGATTAACATTGCAAAAATACGGAATAATCTGTTGCACTGCATTTACAATCGTACAGAAAATATGTGCTTATTGTTTAGGTGATGGACTTCTGTAATATCAATAAACTCTCCGGTCCCATATTGAACAGCAGGTCTATGATGCTCAAGTTGGGCAGAAACCCGAGTCTCTCTTGAAACACCTGATAATAAGGTTGTGGTGAGAATTCTGTATCTTCCAGGGCAAAATCCTTTTTCGGATGAATGCGTTCGCGGAAATCTGTCTCATGCGGAGCAAACTCAGTCCGGTATCCGGTAGTACGTGTCATATCCGGTTGCAAGTCTATCAAGGAACAGACGAGGTGGCAAAGTTCTTCGTTGAAATCGGCTAAAAATTCATATTTCTGTTCATAGAAGGGACGGAAGTCATCCTTGTAGTATTCGAAGAAGGGAGTGTGGTTATAGGCAGATTCTATGGCATTCCAGTGCAGATGCCTCCAGTTACCGTGGTCTGAAATACGTATATCGCGCATCGGGCATTTCAGGGTGCTCGGTTTGACGGTGGGGATGGAAAGGGCCAGTTCACCGTCCGGTGCAGCAATGGTACAACGGTTCCGGTAAGTCTGCTTCATATAGTGGTCATGCTGTTCGATGAATACTTTATCGTATGCCAGTAGTTTGGTATAATATTCTATGGGAGCCAAATAGGCGGAAGAAAGAAAAACTGTTTTCATCAGTATATTTACGATTAGATGATTTGCGATTTACGATTGAAGTTACTGTTCATTGTTTGTATTTTCATTTTTATTCTTTCATTTGTTTGTCATTCCACTTTTTTCCATATCCTGCCCCATCGGTAACCGCTGAAAGGTCCTGTTCCCTTTTCTTTGGAGAACCAGATGACAGACGCCTTGCCTATGATGTGGTCTTCGGGGACGAAACCGAAAAGGCGGGAGTCCGAAAGATTGATGGCATTGTTGGCACCTACCCAGTAGTAGTCTTTGGTAAAATGGCAGTGCTGCACGGGCTTGCCTTCCACATAAAGGGTGTCGTTCTTGATTTCGGCCTGTTTCTTTTCGTGAAGTACCAGGGTATTCCGCAGCAAAGTCTTGTTCCACGGATATACGCGTACGGTTTTGCCTTTGCCGGGGATTATCAGAGGTTTCAACATCTCCATGGAGTCTTCCTTGACAATCGGTTCTATCCAGCAATTCCCGTTCATGGCTTGTTCCAGCAAGTAGTGTTCATAGCGGCTGAAACTACGTATATTCTTTATTGAGTCCTGTCCCAATAGTTGGTTGGGAGCGATGGAAAGGATGGAAAGCAATGAATCCAACTGTCGTTCCCGTTGCCTGGGGTAAGAATAAAGAAACTTCTGGTCGGGTGCATTCTTTTCGGAAGGAATCACTGAAAAAAGCGAATCTATCAGCAAGGTATCTCCGGGAGTACCGATGCAACGGCTGATAAAGACTTCCCGTCGGTCGATCACGGGTTCTGAAAGATTGGCAGGATTGTTGAATACAAGAATATCCTCTTTCTGCACCGGACTGTCCGCCCAGCGATGATATCCCCATAACTTCATAAAAGGAAGTCGTAGACCGTAGCTCCACTTGTTTACAAGAATACGTTCACCCTGATACAGTGAGTTCTCCATACCGGAAGAAGGGATAAGATAGGAAGTTGCCACACAACCCCGAAGCAGCACTACGACGAGTGCCACTCCAACGATTGTAATTGCTATCTTCCACCCTTTTTTCATTTAATGTTGTCCACCCACTTGAATATCCGGTTCCAGCGTATCTTGCCATCAAACCAGCTGCGGTCTTTGTCCAGTGACAACCATACTACGATAGGCTTTCCTACGACATGGTCTTCCGGCACAAAACCCCAGTATCGGGAGTCGGCGGACTTGTCGCGGTTGTCGCCCATCATCCAGTAGTAGTCCATATTGAAAGTATAGGAGTCGGTCTTTTCACCGTTGATGTAGATGCCGTCTTCCTTGACTTCCAGTTTGTTGCCTTCATAGGCAACGATGCAGCGTTCGTAGATGGGCAGGTTATCCTCGGTCAGCTTGATGGTGGCGCCTTTGGCAGGAATCCAGATTGGGCCGTAGTTGTTGCGGTCCCATTGGGTGTAAAGGTTCAGCGGATACATCTGTCCCGAGAATTCTCCCGGTTCGATGATAATACTACTGATGAGTTTCTTGTTGCCCGAAAGGGTCTCGTACATCTTTTTAGTGAGCGGAAGATGATAGACCGGTGCCAGCTGCCTTGGGCATCCCGGCGGTCCAATCCCATTTCAATCAGATTCTCTTCCCAGCCCAGACCGTCGGTCATCAGTGTCTGGTCCTCTTTGCTGATGCCCAGTTCACGGAACATATCATCGGTGATATAGGGCCCCGTTGTTTGTACAAAGTAGTTGAACTGCATTTCTGTAGGGTTCTCGATAGCTTTGCCGTCGATGTATACTTGTCCCTTCTTGATTTGCAATGTATCGCCGGGTAGGCTACGCAACGTTTTACATAGTTTTCACGACGGTCGACGGGACGTATGACAATGTCACCGTACATTCTCGGATTGGAACGGATGAGGTTACGTCCGGCATTGTAGTACAAATCATAGACGGTACGTTGCTGTTTGCGTGTCAGACTGTCCATATTCACTTTGTTGGGATACACGCGTTTTCCTTCTTCGTAAGCAAGGGTATAGAAATCTGTCTGCTGGAAGTTGGTGGCTACCGTGTCGCCTGCCGGGAAGTTGAACACCACAATGTCGTTCAGTTTCACTTTGCCGAAGCCCGGTACACGTTTATATTTCCATTGGGGCCATTCGATGTACGATTTGGTGTTGAATACCGGCAGTGTATGTTGTGCCAGCGGCATGGAAAGCGGCGTATTCGGTACGCGCGGGCCATAACTCATCTTGCTGACGTAAAGGAAATCGCCTACCAACAAGGATTTCTCCAATGAGGAAGACGGTATCTGATAATTCTGGAACACATAGATATTTACGAAGTAGACGGCTACCAGCGCAAATACGATGGCATCCACCCAACTCATGATGCTGCGTACGGCAGGATTCTCCGATTTCTTCCAGAACCCCCAGGGTATCTTCTTACTGATGTAGATGTCAAAAATGAAAGGTAGTACAATCAGCCCCAGCCAGCTTTTTACCCAAACCAGAAAGGCAAGGTAGAGCAGGGTGACTATACTGAATTTAATCCATTGGGTGCGTGTTGCTTTTCTCATGATGTCTTAGTCTTTTAAAAATGGAAACAAGTCACTCATTCCCAAAGCACCTTCGTGCTTGGCGTATATTCGGCAGCAAGGACAGCTCCCAAGGCAAATCCCCTGCGATTCTTGGCATCGTGGGTGATGGTGATGCTGTCGGCTTCGGAGTCGTAGCGGATGCTGTGGATGCCCGGTACTTCTCCTTCGCGGATAGAACTTATGGGCAGCTCATTGGCTGCACATTCCGTAGAGCCCGAGACAGTCCCGTCGGGAGCCTGGAAAGTTCCTTCTACCCATTTGTCCTTACGGTCGAGATTCTCCAGAATACCTTCGGCAAGCGTGATGGCCGTACCGCTCGGAGCGTCCATCTTGTGGATGTGATGCGTTTCGCTCATTGTCACATCATAGGCAGGGAACTGGTTCATTATCTTTGCGAGGTACTTGTTGACAGCAGAGAATATGCTTACTCCCAAGCTGAAGTTGGACGACCAGAACAGTGTTTTGCCACCTTCGGTGCAAAGCTTCTTCACTTCGTCTCCATGTTCCGCCATCCATCCCGTACTGCCGGATACCAATTTGACTCCGGCCTGGAATGCTTCATATAGTTATTGTATGCAACCATGGGATTGGTGAACTCTATGGCAACGTCGGCGCTCTTGAAGGCTGCCGATTCAAAGTCTTCCTGATTGTCGACATCGATGATGCTTACAATTTCGTGTCCGCGGCCAAGGGCTATTTTCTCGATTTCCTTGCCCATTTTTCCGTAGCCGATTAATGCGATTTTCATTGTTTCTATCTGTTTTTATTTAGTTTATCAACAAACTATAGGTCGCAAAGATAATCTTTTTCTTACATTTGTACTCAACATTAACGTCTTGTTAACATGGAACAACTACTGCATTATGTTTGGAAGCACAAAATATTTCCTTTGTCAGCACTCCAAACAACCTCCGCCGGCCGGTAGAAGTGATAGATCCCGGTTTGCCGAACATGAATGCAGGCCCCGATTTCTTTAATGCCAAACTGAAAATAGACGGTACGCTTTGGGTGGGCAACGTCGAAGTGCATACGCAGGCATCAGAGTGGCTGCTCCATAGGCACGACTGTGACAAGGCGTATGATACTGTCATTCTGCATGTAGTGGGCGAATCGAATTGTGATGTGTACCGCACGAACGGTGAGCTGGTTCCCCAGATGGTGCTCACCTGCCCCGACACTGTCCGTTTGCGCTATGAAGAGCTTCGGCAGACAGAGATTTATCCTCCCTGTTATTCCATCCTTGCCTCCCTTCCGAAGCTGACCGTTCACTCCTGGCTGTCCGCTTTGCAGGTAGAGCGTTTTGAGCAGAAAGCACATGTCATATCCCAGCGGCTCGAACGCTGCAATCATCATTGGGAGGATGTTTTCTTCATTACTCTTGCTCGTAACTTCGGCTTCGGGCTGAATGGGGATGCTTTCGAGGCATGGGCAAACCGCCTTCCATTCCGCGCCGTAGACAAGCATCGGGACAGTCTGTTTCAAGTGGAGGCTTTCTTCCTGGGGCAGGCAGGCCTGCTGGAGGAGGTCCCAGCGGAGGCGGATGATTATTATTTGAAACTTCAGAAAGAATTCCGCTACCTGCAACGCAAGTTCGAGCTGCCAGCTCCCATGTCCGTTGAGCAGTGGCGATTTCTGCGTCTTCGTCCCGATAACTTTCCGCATGTACGTCTGGCGCAGCTTGCCAGTCTGTATCATAAGGAGCAGGTACTCTTCTCACGTATCATGGAGGCGGAAACGCTGGAAGCGGTGAAGAAGATACTGGCTGCCAATACTTCCGTGTATTGGGAAGAGCACTTCAATTTCAGAAAAGTTTCACCCCGGAGGGAAAAGCGGGTAGGGGACGGTGCCTTGAATCTGATTGCTATCAATACGGTCATCCCGTTTCTTTATGCATACGGCCTGCACAAGGCTGATGACGTTTTGTGTGACCGTGCCACCCGTTTCCTTGAATCCTTGAAGGCCGAAAACAATCACGTAACCCGACTTTGGGATGGTGCCGGCCTGCCGGTATCTACCGCTGCTGACTCGCAGGCTCTGCTTCAACTTCAAAAGGAATATTGCGACAAGAAAGACTGCTTGCGCTGCCGGTTCGGTTACGAGTATCTGAGGCATAGATGATAATAATTATCGCCCCATGGCCTTAGCATTTTATCACTTTTATATTATCTTTGTGCGTTGAAAAATAATCCGAGTATATGAAGGCTATCCGCTTTGTTTTTTGTCTGTTTGCGGCACTCATGCTGACGACTTTCAATGGTCTGGCTGCCGAAGAGGAGGATTTCAAGACATTCCTCCGGAAATTCACGTCCAGTGCCTCATTCCAGTATTCCCGAATCAAGTTTCCTTTGAAGTCTCCCATCGCCCTCTTGAAGGATGACGGCGAGACGGAGCAGACTTTTCCCTTCACCCGCGAGAAGTGGGCATTGCTGGACGAGGAAACGCTGAAGGAAGGACGTATTACCGAAGAGGAGGGAGGCACCTATATATCTCATTTCACTGTCGATGAACCTGCCCATAAAGAGTTCGAAGCAGGCTATGATGAATCAGAACCTTCCCTTCGTGTGGTCTTTGAACTGACGGATGGCAAGTGGTATGTCACCGACTGCTATAACGACTGGTACAACTTCGACCTCCCTATCAGTGAACTGGAAGAAACCATTCAGGCGGTACAAGAGGAAAACAAGGCTTTCGAAGAACTTCATCCCTGATGAAGCTGGGGCAGAAATCCGCCTCAATCATTATTTTATCCTTCTTCTGTACGATTTATGCCCCCCCTTTTCCAAAAAGAGGGGTTTCTTTGTGCCGTACTAATGCATTGGAATATGCGGTTACAACTTCTTTTGCAGATTTCCAAGTAGCAAATATCGATAACCTTAAATAAACAGCCATGATGCAATTCAGTAAATGGAAAATAGGAGCGGCAGCGCTCGTTTGCATGTTGCTGCCGGGCAGTGTACATGCGCAAATCGTGAAGAATGAGCGTTTGCTTTCTTTTGAGGAGAGACAGGTTCCGGCGTTTGTCACTACGGCAGCCGGTTCGCAGTTGGGCATTAGCGACGAACATTATAGGGACGGCGACCACAGTTTGAGCTGGACTTTCGAGCCGGGTGCCGCACTGTCCATCAAGAAAGACTTGAAGTTTGAGAAGAAAGACCCGACGGGGAAAGACACCTATCTTTCGGCTTTCATCGTATGGGTGTACAATGAGCAGGCCCAGGACAAGCAGATTCGGTTTGAGTTCTTGAAGGATGGCAAGGTATGCACCTCTTTTCCTTTTGGCATCAACTTCACCGGTTGGCGCGGAGCATGGGTATGTTATGAACGCGATATGCAAGGTACCCCGGAAGAAGGGATGGACGAAATCCGAATTGTAGCCCCCGACGTGAAGGGGAAACTCTTTTTCGACCATCTGATTACTGCCAGCAAGGTGGATGCCCGCCAGCAGACTGCCGACTTACAGGTACCGTTTGTAAATAAGGGAACCACCAACCACTGGCTGATTATCTACGAACACTCCTTGTGGAAACCGGACATCCCTCTGACAGACGTGACCGAGGCGCAGAAGCAGGATATACGGATTATGGAGAAACGTTTCCGCGACATGCTCTACACGCCTTCCGCACTTTCGGAGAAGGAGATGCAGTCCATCCGTAAGAAGTATGATTTTTATCGGATTACCTACAAGAACGGCAAGGTAGCAGGACGTCCTATCTATTTCGTACGTCACTCCGAGGCATACGAACGTATGGTACCCGATTGGGACAAAGATATGTTCTCCAGACTGGGGATAGAGATAAGCGACTATTTCAACCTGATGAAACGCATCGCCATCGCCTACGACAATGCGGAGGATGCGGCGCTGAAACACGAGTTGAAGCAGAAATTCATCGCCATGTACGATAACGCCACCGACCAGGGTATTGCCTACGGCAGTTGCTGGGGAAATATTCACCATTACGGATATAGTATGCGCGGTCTGTTTGTGTCTTATTTCTTGATGAAGGACGTGTTGCGTGAGGCTGGTAAGCTGGAAGAGGCGGTACGTACGCTCAACTGGTATGCCATCACCAATGAGGTATATCCCGAACCTGCCGTCAACGGTATTGATATAGATACGTTCAACACCAAGTTGCAAGGCCGCATAGCCAGCATCTTGATTATGGAAGATACACCGGAGAAACTGCAATACCTGCGTTCCTTCTCCCGTTGGCTGGACAAAGGCTGCCTTCCTGCGCCGGGACTGGCCGGTTCTTTCAAGCAGGACGGTGCCTGCTTCCATCATTGCAACAATTATCCTGCCTATGCAGTGGGCGGTCTGGACGGTGCCACTAATATGATTTACTTGCTGAGTGGTACCGAGTTCCGCCTGTCCGAGCAGGCACACGAGACGGTGAAGAAAGTGCTTCTCACCATGCGTTTCTATTGCAACTTGAAGCAATGGCCTCTCTCCATGTCCGGGCGCCATCCCAACGGGGGAGGAAGCCTGATACCTATCCAATATGCCACGATGGCCATTGCCGGTACGCCGGATGGCAAGCAGAAATATGACCCCGAAATGGCTGCTGCCTATCTGCGCCTGGTTGCCTATACAGAAGCTCCGGACAAGAATGCGCCCGACTATCTGCCGAAGCTTCTACCCGCCACGAATTGGAAATGAAGAAGTTGCTCGAAGCCCAAGCTTCCGTCCGGAACCCGACCCGCAAGGCAATCTGGCTTTGGGTTACGGTTGTGTATCCGTACAGCGTCGTGACAACTGGGCTGCCGTAGTTCGCGGACATTCCCGTTATCTCTGGGCTGCCGAGCACTATCTTCCCGCCAACTTCTATGGCCGTTATCTGGCACATGGCAGCATGCAGATTCTTACCGGAAAACCCGATGAAATGGTTACTTTTGCCACCAGTGGCTGGCAGGAAGCCGGTTTCGACTGGAATCGTATTCCGGGTGTCACGAGCATCCATCTGCCTTTCGACCAGTTGCGTGCCCGGGTATTGAATGTCGATACCTTCTCCGGTATGGAGGAGATGCTCTATTCCGATGAGGCTTTTGCCGGCGGTTTGTCCCAGGCACATCTGAACGGTAACTTCGGTATGGTGCTGCATGAACATGATAAGTATAACGGTTCTCACCGTGCCCGCAAGTCGTTCCACTTCTTCGATGGCACCATTGTATGCCTCGGTACGGACATCGAAAACCTGAATACCGAATATCCTACGGAAACTACCGTGTTCCAGCTTGCCGCCACCACTCCCGAAACCCGTCAATACTGGGAGTCCTATCAGAGTGACGGACAGACTTATATAGACCCTAACGGCGTAGGTTATTACATTTCCAAAGCTCCCGCCCTGCTGCCCGGTACGAGAAGAACTTTCCGCAAGTGACCGTGGGCGAGCGTAGCACCAAGCTACTTCCGGTGATTGGGTGTCCTTGACATTGCAACATGGCAAAGCCCCGAAAGGCGCTTCCTACGAATATGCAGTGCTGCCCCACACGGATGCTGCCGCTTTGAAGCATTCGCCAAGAAACCCACTTACAAGATTCTCCGGCAAGACCGCAACGCCCATATTGTACGCTCTCCGGCAGACGGTCTTACTTCTTACGTCTTGTTCGAGACGCCGCAGACTCTGCCCGACGGTGGATTGTTGCAGAAAGCCGATACATCGTGCCTTGTCATGATACGCGAATATAAGGACAAGCTTCTTCTGACTGTCTCCCAGCCCGACCTGGCCTTGTATCGCGGTCCGAGTGACGAGGCTTTCGACAAAGACGGAAAACGTATTGAGCGCAGTATCTATTCACGCTCGTGGACTGACAATGAGAGTCAGGAGATTCCCGTAACCGTTACTTTGAAGGGACAGTGGAAGGTTACCGAGACGCCCTATTGCAAGGTGGTGTCGGCAGACAAGAAGCAGACAGTGTTGCGCTTTACTTGCCGGGATGCTGCAAGCTTAGAGGTAGAGTTAAAGAGGTAGGGAGAGTATAGGTTAGACATTGATACTGAATACCCACAACACCCGGATGTTTTACCCCATAACATCCGGGTGTTTTACTATAAAACATGGGGATGTTTTGGGGTAATACATCCCCATGTTTTGGGTGAATACATCCGGGTGTTGTGGGTATTCGGTATAGGAGTCTTAGCCTTTCTCTCCTATAGAGAAAGATACTGGAAACGGTTGTTTAATATGTTCCGAGCAGATTGCTTACTGCTGACTGATAGTTTGCCAGTTTACTGGTCTTATGAATGGTCTTTCTCGCTTTGCGGTCTCCGTCCGGTAACAGATACTCCCAGAAACTTTTCATTTTCATTAATAACTGTGCCTCACCGCCTTGTAGTAGCTCTTGATAGGCGTTGAAGACCTCGGTGTGCAGTTGCCCCACCTTTTTCGCCATTTCATCGGAAGAAATCGGGGTTCCTTGCTTGTATTCCAGCGCCAGAGCAGGATTGGCTAGCAGCCCGCGGCCGATGACGATACCTGCCAATCGGGGGAACCGTGTGGTGATAGAACGGATATCTTCCACGGTATGCAGGTCGCCGTTGTAGAACAGAGGCGGGTGCACTCTTTGTAGAAAGCTTCAAATCCCTTCAGGTCTACCTCTCCTTTGTATTGCTGCTTGCCCAGACGCGGGTGCAGGATGATGTGTGCGAGGGGGAGTTCGTTGAATAGCGGTAGCAGGGCAAGACACTCCTCCGCCTGCTCCCAACCCAGACGCAGCTTCACGGAGAAACGGATGTCGGGATGCCGGTCGATGGCTTCGGAGAGCAGCGCTTTCACTTCTTCGGGATAGGGCAGCATGCCGGAGCCATTGTGGCGCCGGGCCAGCATCGGAAAAGGACAACCCAAATTGATGTCCGCTTCCCGGTATCCTTTTTCGATGAAAAGGGACATTATGTGCTCCAGCTTGTCCGCATCCGGAGCAATGAGCTGGGGGATGAGGTGCAGGCCCGGATTGTGGTCCGGCTCAATGTCACGGGCATCTTTCCGCCGGATTTCTCCGTGCTCCATGCGTACGAAAGGAGAGTAATAGGTCTCTATGCCGCCAAAGATGCGTGCATGCGCTCGCCGGTAGACGGCATCGGTGTAGCCTTGTAGCGGGGCGAAGTGGATAGGTAATATGTTCTCGTTCATGGCTGCAAAGATACATATTTTTCTTTCTAGTAGGAAGCTGTGCTACTTTTTCCGGCTTCTTCTTTTTGCGGCATTTCAAGCAATATTTGTTTGGCTTGTCCGTTTTGAATCAGTGTTATTGTTGCTTTTTCAGGATTTTCCGATTCACAACGTGGATTTGCGATATGTATTCTTTTTTCTTTTCCTTCCACAAAAGGGCACAAGGGGTATCTGTCGCAAGGATGTCACCATTTTCAAGTTTCAGTTCCCCTGTTGATAGAAGATGATTTCTGTTATTCTTAATTTTTCATGACGTACAGCTTGTGTTTTTTCCGTATTGGCAAGTACTTTTATCGGCAACTTTGCAGCATATTTTGCGGCAGCGGATGTGCTAGGGATGCTTGGGTGTACCACGTAGGCGTATTTCCCTTGCTGCGGGCGGATGCGTGATTGGCGTTCAAACTGAACAGTGCCGTATCACAAGTTATTTTGTACTCGGTTTGGGGCAGCAGATTGAAGTAGGCGGTCTGTCCGTGGAGTATCCAGTCTGCAACGGTCTGTATGGAGCCGTTCTTCAGAGTCTGTTTTTTCCCATTTGTCATGTACTGTACCTTCCCGTTGCGGTTACATTGGTTGAGAGTGGTGAATACTTCGGCTTTTCCTTTGGCGTTGCAGATGCCTGCCCCAAGGCATACAAATTCTTCATCGAAATAGAACCAGGCTTTGTGAGCTTGTAATCCGCGGCGGTCTAAAATCATGCCGCAGGTTCCATAAAGACTGTCGCTGACACCTCCGGCAAAACAGTTTCCGTTATTGCCGCCTTCACCCCAATCGGGAATGGGAAGGGGGGCATTGTCTTGTTCGGCAGTAATGCCGGGATATTGGCGGTTGTTGAATATCTTAAAGAAATTGCCGTCATACTCGTGTCCGGTGACAAAAAGATAATTTACTCCGTTGGAGGCATAATAGTTGAACTCACCATCACCGTTGCCGGCCTCGTTGCCTACGGTACGGGTGGAGGTCATGCGTGAACTGGTCATATAATTGTTGCGGCGGTGTACCATGTAGTCGAAACGCCAGAACATGCGGTTACCCGTCAGGCTGTTGTCTCCACCGATGTGTTGCAGTGCTTGCTTCATGTTGTTGCGTGCATCGGAGTTGCTCAACTTGCAGATTCTTTCGGCCAGAACTTTTATGGCAGAGGAGTATTGGTTGCTGCTGATAAAGCGTCCTGCATTGTTGGGGTCATGCTGCTTGTTGTAGAATATCCATTGTACGCCGTCGGTGAAGAGGCGTTGCAATAATTCCAGTCCGGGGCTTTGGAAACGGGTATCCTTGCAGAGTTCCAGATAAGCGAGGGTGGAGTTAACGAATTCTTTGCCGTAGCTGGTGAAGTAAAGTTGCCGTCCATGACCGCAATGTTGCCCGAAGAGATAGTCAGGTTGTATGCCTTCGGAGGGTTGTATGGTGAGCAGTTGCGTCATCCGTTCTTTGAAGTCTTCCATCTGGCTTTCGTTCTCGGTCAGGATGCTGGCGGCAAATGACCCCATGATGATGTCGGCGCCGTTGGCTCCTGTCATGTGTGAGGGGGCGGCATTCTCGTAGCTCCAGCGTAGGTATTTGATGGTCTTGTCAAAAAGTTCTGGATTTTCATTGATTTCGCGGCTCATCAGCACTACGCTGGTAGATAGTTCTTTGGGATAGGGGATGTAACGATACCACCAGTTTTTGGCTTGATGGTTGGTGTCTATCCAGAAGCGGAGCGCTTTAAGATAAGACTCTTTCAGCGTTTTGTCATGGTAGAATGTGTTCTCTGGATGTTGGTAGCGCAGGCCAGGGCGATGAGGTTTTGTACATGCTTGCGTGGGGGACCGTCGGTAGCGCGATAGTTGAGGGTGACGAATGCTCCTTCTGGTGAGAGGGATTTCATCAGTCCGCCAATAGTTTCTTTCGATGTGTTCCGGTCGAGGTACTTTTCGTACATCCGGTTGTAGATGGTCTTGAAGTCGGAGGCATGGGCACGAATACCTGTCAATGTAATGCACAAGGCAATTGCTGCAATGAGTTTGATGTTATGGGTTTTCATGTTGATATTCTTTGTTATATTAGGGGATTTATGAATCAGGGAAGAGCCTCGCGGTTCCTCCCTGACAAAGTTAATTGATTAAGGTCTATAAAAATACTTAAGGTTAGAAGTTTTGTGTTGATAGAACGTTTTTATTTCATTATTCGGTTACCATCACTTTATATTCACGTACCACGGAAGATTCTTGTTTGTAGTTTCCATTGGTGGCTACAAAGGTGGCTGTGTAGGTACCGGGAGTCTTGTAGGTATATTGATAAGAGTCAAGACTCTGGGTAACGTTCTTCAATCCGGTGCCTGCGTCGGGGGAACATGCGTTGACAACAAACAGATTGGAAACCAGCCAGCTATATTTTAATTCAGTATTGGCGTTGGAACTATGAATGAAGAAAGCGTTCATGTCCTTGAAGTTCCAGATACCGGAAGTGTTGTTGGTGACTGTGCCATAGGCACGGTTGGAAGTCATACTCTTCTGGTCGCTCAGGTTATGACGGTGCAACATATTGATAGGGGTGAAGCCGAAAGATCCGGCGGTGAAAGTCGTCTCTTGTCCCTTGGACATTTGGTTCAATATCTGCATGTTGCTAAAAGTAAATCTCGTTTGTGCCACACTGTTGGTTTGACCGCGATAGCAGATGGCTATGGCAATACGTTTGCCCAAATAGGGCTTCATGTCTATGGCAAAGTCTTGTGCTTTGGTTGCAGTAGGGAAATCGGAAGCCGGGATCAATGTTTCCCAAGCGTGTTGCTCCACCAGTACGGAGTCGGCTTCAAAGTTCCCTTTTTCTATGCCGGGAAAGTCGGAGGATACATACATGGTGAGTATGTTTGCTGGATTTCCATATTGTGGGGTCAGCTTGAATTTCAAAGTTGAAGTTTCCACCTCACTTTCGTCTACTGTAGTACGTTCTCTGTATTTATATTCTTTTCCGGCTTCACCGCTGTAAAAAGTGAGGAAGTCCGGGTCACCCTTGAAATGAAACTCCACCGGAGTTCCGCTTTTTACGGTGATGGTCTGACCGTCGAAACTGACACCGTTTCCGGTTGCCACATTTACATCCAGTTCTGCATCTTTAGTGAATTCGCTTTCGCAGGAGGCAAAAGTGAAACTTGCAATGCTGATAGCTATCAATAGTTTATTTAGTTTCATGATATGATTCATTTATTTGGAACGATTATCTTTGTTTCACTCATTCGATTACCAACAGGATTATTCTGGGTGATGGCTTTGTTTACTGACATTTCACTGTCCGGTATGGGGAAGTAATTGTAAGCGTCTGTTATCTGGAAGAAGGTATAGACGCTGTAGCTAGGTCCCGTAGCCCAGTTGGCATTGGCGCTTGAAGGCACGGGGAGCTAATTCATTCATGTTTTTCACATATTCACCCCAGCGGATAAGGTCGTAGCGGCGGGTATGTTCAAAGCAGAGTTCCATAGCACGTTCATCTTTCACTGCCTGACGGAAGGCTTCTTTGCTGAGGCTTCCTTCTTCATAGGGAGCGATGCCGGCACGATTACGCACGTCGTTCAAACATTTGTAAGCCAGTGTAGTGGGAGAGGAGCTAATTTCATTCTCTGCTTCGGCCACCATCAGTAATACGTCCGAATAGCGTAACAATGGGAAGTTGAGTGAAGTGTAGTTCTTGTTCTTTTTGGTGCCGTATGCTCATATTCTCTGCGGTATTTTCCGCAAGCACGTGAGTAGTTCTTTTCTGAGTCGGACTTCGGTTTTCTCGTAATCTCCCGTTTTCTTGGAAGAATCACCTTCGCCATAGCTGTAAGACACATCCCAATATTGGTTTTTCACTTCTTCCAGCTTACCGTACTCGAATTGGCGTCCTGTAACGCCTTTCTTGCTTACGGCCTCCACGTATTCGAATGGCGCAATATTCCAGTTCATACGGTTGATGTCTCCATTATCCTTGTAGAGTTCATATAGTTTCGGAGTTGACCAGAAGTATGCGTAGCCAAATCCGGGATCTTTAGCGTCTATTAAAGATTGATCGTTGGATTCGTCAGGACATTTGATGCCTATCAGGTTCCGATACGTCCTTCTGCTCTGACTTCGGAAGTATAGTCTCCGGCAAACTCTGCCTCCAGATACTTCATTGGCTGTAGTATTGTATTGGTTAGAACAAAGGTCGATGAATACATCCCAGTAGTTGGCTGCTAAGCCATGTCCTTCGCCCATTACTTTTTGTGCATAGGTGCTGGCTTGCTTGAAATAATTTTGAATGGCTGTAGCGTCTCCGTTGGCATTGTCTCGGAAATGCTCGCCGGCACGGAATAAATAGACACGTGCCAGAATACCCCATGCTGCAGAGCGTGAAACATGTCCCGGCTTGTAGCCTAGTTCTGCGGCTGTAGCAAGACCTTCAGCGCATTCAGACATTTCGGTTGGTGATAGTGAATCGATAAGAATATCTTGCTTTGTCTGTACCGGGGGAATGTTCAAA
>ENA-OQCE01000289-OQCE01000289.1-human-gut-metagenome-genome-assembly--contig:-NODE-289-length-24524-cov-3.223019_pt1 | contig 24524 bp, 32 predicted proteins | sample MGYA00242495_ERZ504572 | MGnify/ENA primary metagenome ERZ504572 (study PRJEB26092, sample SAMD00036228) | human gut metagenome | host: Homo sapiens | study: EMG produced TPA metagenomics assembly of... | reverse complement strand
TCTTCAAGAAGTTGCCAACTAAGCCTGACCATGTCTCGATATACACTTCAGCCCCGGTTGCTCCCTGCCATAACATCATCAAATCGAAGCCTTTCCACTTGGCTGTCAGGGTCAGACCGGCAACAAAACGAGGTTCCTGGTTCTTCTCTGGACGGATACGATCCAAACCATCTATTTTACCGTCACCATTCATATCTTTAAAACGGATGTCACCCGGAACGGTGTTGTCTGAATATAATAACCCTTTTGCACGTGCTTCATCAATTTCTGCTTGTGTATGGAAAATGCCGTCTGCAACGTAGAGTAACATATTGCGGCTACCTACCGGTCTACCGGTAGAGAATTGGTATTCGGGCACATTTTGTACTTCATCCCAAAAAGTGATTTCGTTGCGTGCATACGTCATGTTCAGAGATGCTCCGTATTCGACTTCTCCGATCTTATCCTGCCAGCTGACCAATGATTCGAAGCCTCTATTCTTCATTTCTCCCAGGTTTTCACGAGGTAATGTGATACCGGTGATTTCAGGCAGAGAAGCATTACGGGAGATCAGCATGTTGGTTCGTTTGTGATAGAAAACGTCTGTTTCCCAACTCAGGCGATTCTGCAAGAATTTGAAGTCTAAGCCGACATTGTAAGTTGTACCCACTTCCCAAGTGATATTCGGGTTGGGAGTACGGCTCGGATAGAGACGTTTGTTTTCCTGGCCACCGAATACAGTACCGGCATTGTTGAATGCGTAAGTAGTCAGATATTGGATGGAGTGGTCATAGTTGCCATCTCCATCTACCAATGCATCGTTACCTGTCTGAGAAACTGAACCACGCAGTTTGAAGTAATCGATAAAGCGGATATTATCTTTCCACCAATTTTCTTCAGAAGCACGCCAAGCTAAAGAAACGCCGGGGAAGAATCCATAGCGGCTCTCTTTCGGGAAACGGTAAGAACCATCTACACGCCAAACAAATTCGAATAAGTAGCGTTCCAAGTAGTTATAAGAAGCACGTCCGAAATAGTTCAATCGGGTTTCTTTCCAAGAATAACCTCTTGCAGACTGCCCTTCTTCACCCCCTAAACTCAATTCCGGTTTGGAATCGGAGATGAACCTTGACGGAATGCCCATGTTTCTTCGTATTGCTTTTTCTGTCCTTCCATACCGAAAGTAACACCTATAGTGTGTTGTCCGAATGTACGATTGTAGTCGATTAATCCGTTTAGCATCCAACCGATTTGCTCACTGTGTTTACGTTCCAATTGTGGAGTGTCCAACCATTGTTTGGATGCACTCAATCCTTCGCTCCCTTCAGTTGTTCCATCCCATGTGTACAAGTACACCGGTTTTTTCATCAAACGGCGGTTTTGGAAGTGGATGTCGTAAGAACCGTTTCCGCGTAAAGTTAGACCTTCGATCCAAGGTACTTTTATATTGACTGACAAATTGTTTTGGATGTACTGGTTCTTATAGTGGTCGAAACCTGCCAAGTCAGTGCTGGTTACAGCCGGGTTGTCACCGCGTTCAACTGCAGGTCCCGGTTCGCCTGAAGGCCACCATGCTACCTGGTCGGGACGAGAACGACGGGCTGCACCAAAAATATCACCTGCTCCTTTAGCCGGATATTTAGTGTCCTCCAAGCGGGCTGTTACACCTAATTGGAAATCAACATACTTACTGGTCTTGACATCCAAGTTCGTACGCAGACTGTACTGATCGTATCGATTGGCGGAATTTCTGTACAAACCGTCTTCACCATTAGCTCCGAAGTTTGCGTAATATTTTACTTTTTCTGTACCACCAGATACGCCGATGTCTGCACGATATAGCGGAGAGGCGCCTTTTACGATTTCATCAAACCAGTCGGTGTCTGGATATTTCCACGGATTGGCGTGTGTGCGGAAACCTTCGAGTTGTTCGTCAGAGAAAGAGCCGGAAGAACTTCGTTCAACATGGTTGCATATTCGTATGAATTAGTCATTTTGGGTAAACGGGTTGGTTGTGAGAAACCTGCACTTGCGTTAAATGAAACAACTGGTTTACCTTCTTTTCCGCGTTTTGTTGTAATTAAAATTACACCGTTCGCTGCACGTGCACCATAGATGGCGGCAGATGCGTCTTTCAATACGGAGATTGATTCAATTTCAGTCGGGTTCAATCGGTTCATACCACCATCACGGTCGGGCACACCATCGATTACAACCAATGGGTCATTACTGCCTAAAGAATTTGTACCACGTATACGAATTGTGGTACCGCCACCACCCGGTTCATCAGCTGTCTGAAAACCGATAACACCTGGCATACGGCCTACCATGCCGTTGGTAAGGTTGGTTGTCGGTGAGGCTTTCAGTTCTTCGCCGGATACACTGGCAACAGAACCGGTTACAGTCACTTTCTTTTGTGTGCCGTAGCCGACTACTACGACTTCTTCCAGTTTTTGAGTGTCTTCTTTTAAAGTTACATTGATCGTTGATTGGTTACTTACTGCAACCTCTTGAGTTTGATAGCCGATGTAAGAAAAGACGATAGTTGATTTGGAGGGAACTTCCAATGTGTAATTGCCGTCAATATCGGTGATTATACCGATTGTTGTCCCTTTTACTGATACGTTGACACCGATTAAGGGCTCACCGGTCGCATCCACAACAGTTCCTTTTATAGTCTTTTGTTGTGCGAATGCCGTTGCTGTAAACATGATGCAAAGCATAAAACAGCCGAGCATCCTGAATAAATGGTTTAAAGAATATCTTTCCATGTGTTTGGATATTAAATGAATATAAGGTTAAAAAACTAATATGGATATTGCTATCCAGCTAAAAAAAACGGAATTTAGAGATGATAGATCATAGGCAACATGTATTAGGTGGAACATATATTTTAGATAAAAATTTACACATTTGATTATATCTTTATAGGTTAACAACTCTCTTGATTGATTTAAGAATGAGTTTTGTAAACACAATCCTCGTTAATAGTTTTGAATTGTATCAGCAGCAAAGATATTGCAAAATGTTATATATGCAAAAATAATCGCAATAAAATATTACGATGTATGCTTATTTTCTTCTTAGACAATTGTTAATTTGAAAGTATGAACAGTATATTGGAGAATATAGATACAATTCGAAGAAATAGAGGCTATTCGCAGGAATATCTTGCTATGCAGATTGGTATGAAGCAGGCTGGATTTAGCTTGATCATGTCGGGTGAACGCGAATTGAAATATAATACGCTATTGCAAATTGCAAATGCTTTGCAGATGTCTGTAATAGATGTTATTACATTTCCCGATAAATATGTTATGGCGAAAGGAAATGGAACATCGACCGAAGCTGTTCTGCAAATAAAATTGGACAGCGATAAAAAAGATCAGATATTGAATATTGTGTTTGGGGAACAGATTGCGGAATTGTTGAAATCGAAATGATTTCCTTTTGGCACGGAAGGAGAGGCTCGAACTCCCGACACCTGGTTTTGGAGACCAGTGCTCTACCAACTGAGCTACTTCCGTGTTTGCGGGTGCAAAGGTAAGAGAATATTCTATAATTCCAACTATATGTACGAAAAATAGTTGATGAAACCACTTATTTTCTCGATTCTTTGGTGATTCCCGGAATTTCTTTCCTATCTTTGGTGTAATAGAGTTGTTAATCGGGTATATAATTATACAAACAATCGACAAAGACATGAAAGACGAATTAGACATGAATGCCAACCTTTTGGTTGAGTTCCTTCAGAAGCCATCTGCCGAATTTACAAAGGCGGATATCGTATCGTACATTAAAGAGAAGAATATCCGGATGGTGAACTTTATGTATCCTGCCGGTGACGGGCGCTTGAAAACATTGAATTTTGTTATTAACAATGCTGCATATCTGGATGCAATCCTGACCTGCGGGGAACGTGTGGACGGTTCTAGCCTGTTTTCGTTTATCGAGGCGGGTAGCAGCGACTTGTATGTGATTCCGCGTTTCCGTACGGCGTTTATCGATCCTTTTTCCGAATTGCCGACGTTGAGCATGCTGTGCTCGTTCTTTAATAAGGATGGCGAACCGCTGGAAAGCTCGCCTGAATATACGCTGCACAAGGCAAGCAAGGCGTTTTCGGATGTGACAGGTATGCAGTTCGAGGCGATGGGAGAGCTGGAGTATTATGTGATTGCGGATGAGGAAGATTTGTTCCCGGCAACTGATCAACGCGGATATCATGAATCGGGGCCTTATGCGAAGTTCAACCAGTTCCGTAGCAATGTATGCAATATATTGCACAAGCGGGAGGACAGATAAAATACGGGCATTCGGAAGTTGGTAATTTTACCTTGAATGGTAAAATATATGAACAGAATGAGATTGAATTCCTGCCTACGCGGGTGGAAGATGCCGCCGACCAGTTGATGATTGCCAAATGGGTGATCCGTAATCTGGCATACGAGTACGGTTGAACATTACGTTTGCTCCGAAGATCACGGCTGGAAAAGCGGGTTCCGGTCTGCATATACATATGCGTATTATGAAGGATGGCAAGAATCAGATGTTGCAGGATGGCGTTTTGTCGGAAACGGCTCGTAAGGCAATTGCCGGCATGATGAAGTTAGCTCCGTCCATTACGGCTTTCGGCAATACGAATCCGACTTCTTATTTCCGTCTGGTTCCTCACCAGGAGGCTCCGACGAATATTTGCTGGGGCGACCGTAACCGCTCTGTTTTAGTGCGTGTTCCGTTGGGGTGGGCTGCCAAGAAGGATATGTGTTCGCTGGCAAACCCGTTGGAGGCAGATAGTCATTATGACACGACGCAGAAGCAGACGGTCGAAATGCGTTCGCCGGACGGATCGGCCGATTTATATCAGTTGTTGGCGGGACTGGCGGTCGCTTGCCGTTACGGGTTTGAAATCCCGGATGCGTTGGATATTGCAGAAAAGACTTATGTGAACGTGAATATTCATCAGGAAGAAAACAAGGCTCGTTTGGAAACATTGGACCAACTGCCGGATAGCTGTGCCGCCTCTGCCAAACGCCTGCAACAGCAGAGGGGATATTCGAACAGTATAATGTCTTTAGTCCGAGCATGATTGACGGTATCATAAAAAAACTGGAAAGTATGATGACACGACATTACGTGAAGACCTGAAAAATGATCCGGAAGGAATGCTTGAACTGGTAAACCGGTATTTTCATTGCGGATGATGGTTACTTTAGGATCAAGCCGAAAGTGACTGATTTATATCATCTTTAAATCCTCGAACATCTGTTATATACTGCGGCCTTTTCCTCTAACGGCTTGGGGTAAGCCCGGGAGGAAGAAGGCATGCGGTAGAGATGGAAAATGCGGCTCGACAGGGTGAAACGGGAGTAGGAGCCGACTTTGGGTTCTTCAACCGGAGGCAGCGTGGCGATAAGCGTGTCCATTGCCTTTTGACCTGTTACGACGATTGCTTCGCATTCTGGTATTTTGGCCAGAACCTCAACCGGGTTCAACGGTGTGACCACTTGCAGGAAGTTGTCGGAAGCATTATTCTTTAAACGGATGATTTCCATAGCCGTATCACCGATTCCGATCCCTTTTTCCCGGCAGAAGGCTTTTGCTTTCTCTTCACTGAAAGCTTTTTTGGTTTCTAAGAAATATTCTTTATCGTTATAGAAAACCAGTCCGAGTATCCGCCACATGTCGTTTTGGATATTCGATAGTAGAAATTCATCGACCAGCGTGCACGCGGAGGTGGGAAACTGCCCAGCATCAATAATTTCGTGTTTTCCGGGAGGAAGAACCCTAACGGATGTTGCTCTATCGGCTGAGTGGCTGGCGTTTTCATTATTTTACCAGGTTGTTCCATTCGTCCGCTTTGAAACCGACCAAAACTTGATTTTCACTGATCAGCAAAGGGCGCTTGATCAATTTGCCGTCCGAAGCCAGCAAAGCGATCTGTTCCGCTTCGCTCATCGCAGGCAGCTTGTCCTTCAATTTCATCTCCTTATAAACCAGTCCGCTGGTGTTGAAAAAGTTTTTCAAAGGAAGCTTGCTGCGTTTGATCCATTCTGTCAGTTCTTCGACAGAAGGATTGCGATCGATGATATGACGATCCTCGTACGTTATTTTATGCTCATCCAGCCATTTTTTTGCATTTCGGCAGGTGTTGCATTTCGGGTATTCTAAGAACAGGTAGCTCATATAGTCACGGTGTTATTTGTCTTCTTTCTTCTGTCTTTTGGCATCTTCTTTGGCCATCAGCACGACATTGTACACGAAGTCGGTCATCCATTCTTCCGAATAGCCGAGCGTTTCTTTGTATTTCCGTATTCTCCAGGCGACTTTCTGAACACTGACATCTTTCCATTCCGAACGGGTTACAATCTCATGGATGGTCTTTTGTGTCTGCGAATATAACAGTTTCTTCACTAGCATGGAGAAGCGGAATTTCCATTGCATCAGGTTGTCGAGCAGGGAGAACAGGTCGTTGTTGAATCCCTGATACATGATGAAATAGGATTTGATGTCGTTCTGCGTCTTGCAGTTCTTTTTGATGGAGGCATCGATTTCCTTGAAGAAGTTTTCGTTCAGCCGTATTCCTGCATTAGGATTTTGCGGGAACGGGATTTCTCGCTATGCCCAACTTGTTGTTCTGAGTCGGGATCTTAAGCATCCGTTTGAACAACGCCATATCGTTCAATATATTGAGGTTGGTGATACCTAACTGCACAGCCATTACCGCCTGGTAATACACGCGGATCAGCGTAACGAACTCCTCTACGGAGCCTTTCGATACGACTTCTGTTTCTTCTTCTTTCTTCTTGAATAGTTTGGAAATGAAATTCATTGTGTATATTTATATTTATTGCCGACAAATATAATAAGAATCTTTTTATATGCCTAATAGTACATTTTGTAGGATGTAAACAGCGGCTCCCGACAGATAGCCGGCCAGTGCGAGCAACGAGATTCTTTTTAGATACCAGATGAAATTAATCCCTTCCAGTCCCATAACGACAACTCCGGCAGCAGAACCGATGATCAGCATGCTGCACCCACGCCGGCACAATAGGCTAGGAATTGCCAGAACACGCCGTCTTGTACGAAATTGGCTATATAAGCCGGATCAGCAGCCGTAGCGACCATCGCATCCGAGGCAACGGGGTACATTCCGATAGCACCGGCGACGAGCGGAACGTTATCGACGATGGCGGAGAGCGTTCCGATAATCAGGTTGACGGCATATACATTGCCGATCGTATCGTCCAACCAGAGGGAAAAACTGCCTAAAACACCACTGCAACGCAGTGCGTCCACAGCCAGTAAGATACCGAGGAAGAACATCAGAGTAGCTCCGTCTATACGGCTCACTACTTTCGATAAACGGAGTTTCAGGTCCTCGTTGATCGGAGTTTTCCGGTACATCAATTCAGTGAATATCCACAGGATACCGACTCCCATCAAAATCCCCATGAAAGGGGGCAGGTGCGTGATCGTTTTAAACACCGGGACGAACAGCAGACAGAACACGCCGATGCAGAGGATCGCTAGTTTTTCGTTCGCTTTCAATACTTTTAATAGAAGGTTGTCACGGTTTTCCTCAAAAGCGTTGGGAGGCGTAACTTTGCCGTGCAAATAGCGGGATATGATCAATACCGGGACTAATGCCGATACGAGGCTCGGTAAAAATAGATGCGGGATCGTTGCCGAAGTCGAGATATTTCCTCTTACCCACAACATGATCGTTGTCACGTCGCCGATGGGTGACCAGGCCCCGCCACTGTTGGCGGCAATCACGATGATGCTACCGAAAATCCAACGCTCTTTATAATTGCCGATTAATTTCCGGATCAGCATGACCATGACGATGGAAGTAGTCAGGTTGTCCAGGACTGCCGACATGAAAAAGGTGATCGTAGCAATGACGAACAATAACTTCCGCTTGCTGTTGGTGGTGATGCGGTTGGTGATGAACATAAACCCTCCGTGAGAATCGACGAGTTCTACGGTGATCATCGCCCCGATCAGGAAGATCAAAGTCTCTGCGATCTCACCGATACTATCCAGTATCTGATGGTCGATGACGAAACGGATGCACTGGTCTGCATAGGGCAGATCCTTTATGAATGGGAATGCGTCTAAAAAAAGTTTAAATTCTTCGGCTGAAGCGGTCGGAATAAATTGAGGGGCCCCCAATGTATATAAAACCCAAAGGATTGTTCCAGTCAGGAGTGCTGTTCCCGCTTTATTGATTTTTAGCGGATGTTCCAGAGCGATAAGTAAATATCCTATCAGGAACACGATGATCATTGTTGTCAACATAGTGTATCTGTTAAAATTTATCTAAAGCGGCAAAAATAATAATTTATTATAAAAGGGAACATATTTGTTAAGAGGATTGTTTAAAACAGCTTGGCATATATTGTTGAATCGTCTGCCGGATAATCTGGTTTTCCCTTCTGATAATTGGATTTTTCCGCCGTAGTTGTTGTTTGCCGACAATTGTCAGCAGGCAACTGTTTCGGCATGAATATACGAAATAATCCCATCCATCGTGCTTGATCTTTCATTATCTTTGTCCTGCATTTAAAGCAGATATGAATATATGATAAGTTATTTACAAATAGATAAGTTGACTAAAAGCTTCGGCGATTTGGTTTTATTCGAAGATATCACTTTCGGAATCGCGCAAGGCAGAAGGTCGCTGATAGCTAAGAATGGTACGGGGAAAACGACTTTGCTAAATATTATAGCCGGAAAGGAGGATTATGACAGCGGGGCGGTTGTGTTCCGAAATGATCTGCGGGTTGGCTACCTGGAACAGATGCCGCATTATCCGGACGGCCTGACTGTTTTGCAAGCGTGTTTCTACTCTCCGAACGAGACGGTGCGTTTGATCGCCGAATATGAGCAGGCGATGGCAAGCGGCGATCATTCCAATCTCGAAGATATCCTGCTTAGGATGGATAACTTGAAAGCCTGGGATTATGAACAGCGTACCAAGCAGATTTTGGGACAGCTGAAAATCCATAACTTCGACCAGAAGATGGAAACGCTTTCCGGCGGGCAGTTGAAAAGGGTGGCTTTGGCAAACGTGTTGATCACCGATCCCGAATTGATCATCCTTGACGAGCCAACCAACCACCTGGACTTGGAAATGACCGAATGGCTGGAAGGATATCTTTCTCGCGCGAACATTAGTATTTTGATGGTGACGCACGACCGTTATTTTCTGGATCGTGTCTGTAGTGAGATTATCGAGATAGACCGGAAACAGATTTATCAGTATAAAGGAAATTACAGCTATTATCTGGAAAAACGACAAGAACGAATGGACGCGTTGAATGCCGAGGTGGACCGGCCAGTAACTTGCTTCGCAAGGAGCTCGACTGGATGCGCCGTCAGCCGCAGGCGCGTGGGACAAAGGCGAAGTACCGGATCGATGCTTTCTACGAGCTTGAAAAGAAAGCCAAACAGCAGCATGAGGCCGGTAATGTCAACTTGGATGTGAAGGCGTCGTATATCGGATCGAAGATTTTTGAGGCGGAACATGTTTCGAAACGTTTCGGCGATCTGAAGATCGTGGAAGATTTCAACTATATATTCGCCCGTTATGAAAAGATGGGGATTGTCGGGAATAACGGAACGGGAAAATCTACTTTTATCAAGATGCTGATGGGGGAAGTGGAGCCTGACAGCGGTTGTTTTGACGTAGGAGAAAGGTCCGGTTCGGTTATTACAGCCAAGACGGCCTCCAGTTCGACGAGCAGATGAAGGTGATCGATGTGGTCCAGAATATCGCGGAATATGTTGACCTCGGTGACGGGAAGAAGATGGGTGTTTCACAGTTCCTGAACTATTTCCTTTTCGCTCCGGAAAAACAGCATAATTACGTTTACAAGCTGAGTGGGGGAGAAAAACGCCGTTTATATCTCTGCACGGTCTTGATGCGTAGCCCGAACTTTCTTGTGCTCGACGAACCGACGAACGACCTGGATATCGTCACGCTGAATGTATTGGAGGAATATCTGCGGAACTTCAAAGGATGTGCGATCGTCGTGTCGCACGACCGCTATTTTATGGATAAGGTGGTCGATCATCTGTTGGTGTTTCGGGGAAATGCCGATATAAAGGATTTTCCGGGCAACTACACGCAATATCGCGAGTGGAAAGAGGTGCAGGATCAGTTGGAAAAAGAGACTGAAGCTGCACGACAGGCAAGAATGGCCCCCACTGTGGAGAAAACGTCGCGTCTTGAAAAGGTGCAGAAAAAGAAACTGACTTTCAAGGAACGCAAGGAGTTTGAAGCGCTCGAGGTCGAGATTCCTCTGCTTGAAGCCGAAAAAGCAGAGTTGGAAACGGCCATGAGCAGCGGTACGTTGAGCAATGACGAACTGTTGGCTAAATCCGAACGAATCGCAAAAGTGATAGAAGAAATAGATGAAAAAACAATGCGCTGGCTGGAATTGAGTGAACTGGCGTGAATAAAATGAAAGATTGTAAACCCATATTATGGAATCGGAATTTTGTGCAATGTTGCATTTCTTATTTCCTGATGAACTTCTCTTTCTATATGCTGATGCCGACGATACCGGTCTATCTGGTGGAAGTTTGGGGATCAGTACGGCAAATGTGGGGATCGCGTTGTCTAGTTATACAATCGGTCTGCTCTGTGTCCGGCCTTTTTCGGGTTTTTTGGTGGATTGCTTTTCGCGTAAGCCTTTATATCTTTTCGCCTTCTTCGTTTTTGCTTTCATGTTCGGCGGGTATCTGATTGCCACGACCATGTTGACTATTATGGCTGTCCGTTTCGTTCAGGGTGGTTTTATGGGGTTGACTTCGGTTGCCGGCAATACGATTGCGATTGATGTGATCCCTTCCTCCGGCGTGGTGAAGGAATGGGGTTTTACGGTCTGACAATCAATTTGGCGATGTCGTTGGCTCCGTTGGCAGCTGTTGCCATCTATGGGAAAGGTGGGTTTAATCCGGTTGTCTTTATTGGTTGGATGGCTGCTTTTATCGGGGTCGGTTCTGTCTGCCTGATCCGCTATCCGAAGCGAGAAAAGGTTCCGCGGCCGCATTTTTCCCTCGACCGTTTTATCCTGGTGAAGGCATTGCCGGCTGCGCTCGCTTATATCCTGGTTGCAATTCCTTATGGGATGATTACTTCTTTTGTCGTTTTGTACGGAAAGGAAATAGAAGTGGCCAATCCTGGCTATTTCTTTATTTATATGGCGGTAGGAGTGGGGACGTCGCGGCTGGTCTCCGGTAGGCTGGTCGATCATGGGAAGATTCATTGGGTATCGGTCTGTTCTGCGGTCTGCTTGTTGGTGACGTTTACCGTGTTTGCAACTGTCCACCAGTCTTGGGTTTTCTTTGTCTGCGCCTTGATGATCGGTATCGGGTATGGAGTAGGGGTTCCGGCTTTCCAATGCCTCTTTGTCAATGTCGCTCCACATAATATGCGTGGAACGGCGACTTCTACTTATCTGACCTCTTTTGATTTGGGTGTCGGTATCGGGATGCTTTCGGCCGGTTTTATCGCTTCCTGTGCCGGATTGGCTGTGGCCTATGGAGTGGGAGCCGGTTGTTGTCTGGCTTCGCTTGGTGTTTATCTGCGTTGGGTGAGGTCATCGTATGAGAAGCATAAATTATTAGTATAAGTTTATTATGAAGAAAGAGAAAAATATTATCAAAGTACAGCGTTACGAATCGCCCTGCGGCCTGTTGCTACTCGGTTCGTTTGGTGACAAACTTTGTTTATGTGACTGGCAGGTAGAAAAACATCGTGATCATGTAGACCGGAGATTGAAACGGATGCTGTGTTCCGAATTTGAGGTAGGTACATCGGAAGTAATTGAGAAAGCAGCAAGGCAACTCGACGAGTTTTTTGCCGGAAAGCGTAAAGAGTTTGATGTGCCGCTTCTCTTTGTTGGTACGGACTTTCAAAAAACAGTATGGAACGAACTGCTGGAAATACCTTTTGGAAAGACAGTTTCTTATGGTGAAATGGCCCAGCGTATCGGTATGTCCAAAGCAATCCGTGCGGTTGCCAATGCCAATGGTGCAAACTCCATATCGATATTCGCTCCTTGCCACCGGGTGATCGGTAGTGACCGTTCGTTGACAGGTTACGGCGGCGGGCTTCCGGCTAAAAAGTTCTTGCTTGAATTGGAATCCCAACCCAGACTGGCTTTGTAAATCAAAGGTCGTCCGATTTGTAAGTAGTCATGACGAAATTTCTGATGTTAATATCTGTGCACTATCGATTCGGTTGTTTGATAGGGAGTATGGTGTCTTATTTGTAGTAAATGTTTCATTTGAGCTTCAAAAAGATTTCTTAATTGTTAAATAGTATCCAATTTGCTAATCGTTAACAATATTTGAATATGTTCAAGAACAATATTATAAAACACATTGTTATATTTGCAGTAACGAAAAGATAAAAGGTAAAAAGAAAAGGGGCAAATGGCCCCTGTGTTTAGGTTTAACAATTTAATGTTTAGGTATTATGAGACGTTTAGGTATGGCTGTTGCAGCCGTTTTATTATGTGCAACAATGGGTTTTGCACGCGAGAACCGTAACAATGTGAGTAAAGAACCGTTTGCTATTAACTTTGAAAAATTGAGCAACTATTTGCAGTTGTCCTCTTATCAGGCCAATGAAGTAGCAAATATCAATGAGTATTTTCTGGATATGCAAGGAGAAAGTCTCCGGGCAAGTGAAAAAATGCGTGACAAAAAGATGCGTCAGGCTGTTTATGGAAATTTGAAGTTGATGAAGAAGGTTCTTACACCTGAACAGTATCGCAAATATGTGGTTCTGTTGAATGTGACAAATAATAATAACCGCACTTTGAATTTCTGATAATTCAATCTGGGCTAGGTTATTTTTGATAGCAGGAGAGATTGTATGTTTTATGTGTACAATCTCTTCTTTTTATATATCTTTGCGCTGTTTTAACAAATAATGAACAATACAAAAAATCGAACAACAACGCAAACATGGAACAACCGTTTAATCTGGTTTCTAATACCACGCTGAAAAAAAATGTAGCAGACTACACTTTGATCGTTATCGGTGCTTTTTTGCAGGCACTTAGTTACAGCTTATTTCTTGCACCTTATAAAATCGTACCGGGAGGGGTGTATGGTATATCGATTGTTTTGCACCACGTGACGCAGGGGCTTTTCTCTTTTATGCCCGAAGGATTGCCGATGGGTGCGACTGCTCTTTGTTTTAATGTGCCTTTGTTGCTTTTGGCCATGAAAAAACTCGGTTTGGCGTCAGGGCCGAAAACAATTGTGACTTTTGTCTTGATATCCATTTTTACAGATAGTTTTTCATATCTGTTTGCTAATCAGCCATTAGTTGAGAATGACAGTTTTATTGCTTGCTTTTACGGTGGTGCAATTTTGGGACTTGGAGTGACTTGTGTGTTCCGTGCGCAAAGTACGAGCGCCGGTACGGATGTGTTGGCCCGTGTGATCGCCCTAAATTCAAATTTGAAGGTAAGCAATATGATTATTGTCATAGATTCGACCGTGGTGATGTTGGGGTTACTTGTATTCCAAGATTGGGCGGTGCCTCTGTACTCTTGGTTTGCTATCTTCGTATTCGGAAAGGTGGTGGAAATGTTCCAGACCGAGAATCCTAACCGGGCGGTGTTTATCGTATCGCAGAAAACGCAGGAGGTAAAAGAACTGATTGTAGGAAAGATGGGGATGCGAGGTACTTTCTTGCATGGTCGCGGTATGTATGAAGGAAAGGAAAAAGAGATCATCTTTACCATTGCCGAGCGTAAAGACCTGCCCCGTTTGAAAGATGAAGTGAAGGAAATCGATCCGAATGCCTTTATCTCGACTATGCATGCAAGTAAGGATTCGCCGCGTCCGGGAATGTAAAGAGTTGAAAGTTGAAAGTTATTTTCGCTCTCAACTTTCAACTCTCAACTTTCAACTCTCAACTTTCAACTTTCAACTAAAATGTATACCTTTGTCTCATTCTAAAAACAAACCGTAATAGTAATGCCTAATATTTCACAACGAGGAGTCGATATGCCGGTTCCCCAATTCGTAAACTTGCCCCGTTGGCTGATGCTGCCAAACAGAGAGGTGTTCATGTCTATCACTTGAATATCGGTCAGCCTGACCTGCCTACCCCGCAAGCGGCATTGGATGCGATCCGGACGATCGATCGATCGGTGTTGGAATACAGCCCTAGTCAGGGATATCGTAGTTATCGTGAAAAATTAGTAGGATATTATAAGAAGTATGATATAAATCTCGTGGCGGATGATATTATCATTACAACAGGTGGTTCGGAAGCCGTATTGTTCGCTTTCCTGAGTTGTCTGAATCCTGGTGATGAGATTATCGTGCCAGAGCCTGCATATGCCAACTATATGGCTTTTGCCATTTCGGCGGGGGCGGTGATCCGTACGGTGACGACAACGATCGAGGAAGGTTTTTCCCTACCAAAAGTGGAGAAGTTCGAAGAACTGATCAATGAGCGTACTAAAGCGATCCTGATCTGTAACCCTAATAATCCGACTGGGTATTTATATTCCCGCCGTGAAATGAACCAGATACGAGATATTGTAAAGAAATATGATCTTTATCTTTTCTCGGATGAGGTGTACCGTGAGTTCATTTATACAGGTTCGCCTTATATCTCGGCTTGTCATTTGGAAGGGATTGAGCAAAATGTTGTACTGATCGATTCAGTTTCCAAGCGCTATTCGGAGTGTGGTATCCGTATTGGTGCGTTGATCACGAAGAATGCAGAGGTCCGCAATGCCGTTATGAAGTTTTGCCAGGCTCGTCTGAGTCCGCCTCTGATCGGCCAGATTGCTGCTGAGGCTTCTCTGGATGCTTCCGAAGAATATGCCCGTGAGACGTATGATGAATATGTCGAACGGCGTAAATGTTTGATCGACGGCTTAAATCGTATTCCGGGGGTATATTCCCCGATTCCGATGGGAGCTTTCTATACGGTGGCAAAGTTGCCGGTGGATGATGCTGATAAGTTCTGTGCTTGGTGCTTGAGTGACTTCGAATATGAAGGGCAAACGGTCATGATGGCTCCGGCTTCTGGTTTCTATACGACTCCGGGGTTGGGGAAGAATGAAGTCCGTATGGCTTATGTTCTGAAAAAAGAAGATCTGGCGAAGGCACTCGTGGTGCTTCAGAAGGCGCTGGAGGCATATCCGGGAAAAACAGTATAAATGAATTACAATGAACAATTGACAATTAAAACTAGTCAATCCAAAATCCTCAATTCTCAATAGCTTTGAGCCTAGAATATTTTATAGCAAAACGCATCTATTTCAGCAAAGAGGGGGACCGGCAGGCTACTCCTCCTGTTGTTCGTATTGCTATGATTGGAATAGCCTTAGGACTGGCTGTTATGATCCTTTCGGTGGCTATAGTCATTGGTTTTAAGAAGGAAATTCGGAATAAAGTGATCGGTTTCGGCTCACATATCCAAATCACGAACTTTGATAATAATGCTTCCTACGAATCGACTCCAATTGCAGTGAGCGATACGCTCCTGGAGCATCTGAAAACCTTTCCCGGCATTACGCATGTGGAAGGTTTTGCCACGAAGCCGGGAATCTTGAAAACCGACAGTGATTTCCAGGGGATCGTGCTGAAAGGTGTAGGCCGGGACTATGACTGGACTTTCTTTCGTAATAATCTGAAAGAGGGTGAGCTGTTTATCCTTCCTACCGATAAGGTGTCTACGGATGTGTTGCTCTCCCGTTATCTGGCTAATCTGTTGGGGCTGAAAGTTGGAGATTCCTTTTTGACTTATTTTGTGCAGGACGAAGTGCGTGCTCGTAAATTCCGTATAACGGGTATTTATGAGACGGGTTTTGTTGATTATGACAAGTTGTTTGTGATAGCTGATATCCGCCAAATACGCCGCCTGAATGGTTGGGCGCCTGACGAGGTGAGCGGTTTGGAATTGCAAGTGGATGATTATGACCACCTGGACAGGGTTGCTGAAGATTTGTATTTTGATATTGCTGAGAAGCAAGACCGGAATGGTAACACATACTATACCCGCTCCATCAAAGAACTGAATCCGATGATATTCGACTGGCTGGAGGTGCAGGATATTAATGTGGTGGTGATTCTGATACTGATCCTTGCTGTTGCTGGCTTCACCATGATTTCGGGACTGTTGATTATTATCTTGGAGCGGACGAACATGATCGGTATTTTGAAGGCCTTGGGTGAAAATAACACCAGTATCCGCAAGATATTCCTCTATATATCCTTTTTCTTGATTGGCAAAGGGATGATATGGGCAATGTAATCGGGATCGTACTTTGTCTTGTTCAATCTTATTTCCGTGTCGTAAAGCTTGATCCGTCCGTTTATTATTTGGATGCGGTTCCTATCGACCTGACCGTCTTTTCCATTGTTTTGCTGAACATCGGTACATTGGCCGCTGCTATGTTAATGATGCTTGGGCTTCCTACCTGATAACCAAAATCCATCCGGCAAAAAGTATTCGATTTGAATAATAATATGCCAATTAGCACATTGGCATATTATTTCATGCCACATTATTTGTAAAATCTTTTTTCCCGTTGAACATCCTGTAAATGTGGATATATATGTCATAGACCGGTTGAGCGATTTCCAACAAAGGAAGCCAGGCGGTTAATGGCTTTTGTTGCAGGAGTAAGGCGGATTTTTTATAAACGAGTGCTTTGACTGTGAAGCGGAGGAATAAGAGTAATCCGGCCAATATCGAGAGCAGCCAGTTTCCTGAAAGCCCGACGATGAAAGTGGCGATTCCCGCAATCCAGAAGAACAGATAACCGATGGTTTCCATTCGGTAAAAAGTTAAGGAACCTCCTTTGTAAAAACGTTTGGTGGCGGCATGGGAGGTTTTTATCTCTCTCCAGGTTTCGGAATCTTCTACTTTGTTCATCTTAATGATGGAATCGGACGAGAGTTGTACCTGTGTATTGGCGGGATTCGAAACTTCATTGATGAACAGATCGTCTGCTCCGGCGTGAAGGTTGAGGGATCTGGCGTAACCTTTGTGGGCAAAGAACAGTTTCTTACGATAGGATAGGTTCCGGCCGTTTCCCGTGAAAGGATGGTGGGAGAGGGCTGAAGATATCATTTGCAACCCATTTGTCAGGTTATCATAGGCAATGAGCTTGTGCAGGAACCCTTTTGTATGCCGATACGCACAGAAACCTAAAATAATGTCCGTTTCGGGATTGTAGGAACCGGCCATTGCTTTGATCCATTTCGGACCGATCGGGCGGCAGTCCGCTTCGGTGAAAAGGAGGATGTCATGCCGGGCAGCCTTGATTCCCATAGTGAGTGCAAGTTTTTTATGGCTCAGGTATTGAGTGTCTACAGGCACATATGTGTAATAGAGGTTTTTGTATTCATTTGAAAAAAGTTTCAGAACGTCTTCGCTATTGGCATCGGAACCGTCGTTGACAACAATAATCTCATAATCCGGATAATCCTGGTTCAGCAATACCGGTAGATTATTGCGTAAATCTTCCGGTTCGCGTGGGCATAGACAATGACGGAGACAGGTTGGGCATCCTTGTCTGCCGTGACACGTTCCGTGCTTTTGGCTGTTGCAGCACGTAAAGGGCGTGAATATGTGATCAGATAATAGAGTATTTGTATGATAAACAACACGCCAGTAATCCCGATTAGGAGTAATTCCAGGTCGGAGAATGTAAGTAAATTTTCGCTCATCGATATTAAATTGTCTTTGCTGATACAAATGTACGGAGGATTTTTGGATATTTATAACAAATACATCACCCGGACCACGGATACCACTTCAAAAGACGGTTTGATAAAATAATGGTCCATGCAAAAGCTTGTATGGAAAAGATTTTTGCATGGACCATTCTATAATGTTGAAATAGGGTTTACATCGTATCCGAGTAATGAGCTGTCGGTAATTTCCGACAGTTATATTGTGAGGCCATTACCTCGCCGTAAGCACCTGCAGAGCGGAGGGCGATCAGGTCGCCACGGTGGGCGCGGTTCAGTTCGACATCTTTACCGAACACGTCGGACGATTCACAGATCGGACCGACAACGTCATAAACTTCAACTTCTTCGTCGCTGGTGATATTCTCCATGCGGTGGTATGCATCGTACATGGCCGGGCGGATCAGTTCGGTGAAGCCGGCATCTAAAATACAGAATTTCTTTGTCTCGCCGACTTTTACATATAGTACTTTAGAAATCAGCGAACCGCATTGTGCGACGATGGAACGTCCCGGCTCGAAATGAACCTGCTGTCCCGGACGAAGCTGCAATAGTTTGTTGAACACGGCAAAATAGTTGTCGAATGCCGGGATAGGCAAATGATTCGGGTGATAATAATCGATACCGAGACCGCCACCGAAGTTCAGATTCTCAACTTTTATTCCACGCGCCTCCAGCTCTTCCTGAATTTCATTGACACGGATTACCAGGCCACGGAAAGCAGCCATATCTGTAATTTGTGAGCCGATATGGCAATGGATGCCGATCAATTTGATATGTTCCAAGCGGCAGACTAAATCTAACACCTGTCCGAGCTGGCTCAAATTGATACCGAATTTGTTTTCCTTCATGCCAGTCGTGATCTTGGCATGTGTATGAGCGTCTACTTCCGGGTTGATACGAAGGGCGATCGAGGCCACTTTGTTTTTGGCGGCAGCCAATTCTTCCAAGATTTCCAGTTCGGCAGCCGATTCTACGTTGAAGCAGAAAATATCGTTGTCTAGTCCTAAATTGATCTCCCAGTCTGTTTTGCCGACACCGGCATAAACGATTTTTCTGGCAGGGAAACCTGCATCGAGTGCCGCCTGTATTTCACCACCACTCACACAGTCGCTCCCAAGCCATATTCTGCAATAATAGACAAGATGCGGGGATTGGCATTTGCCTTGACTGCATAGTGGACATGATAGCCATACTTTCCGGCTTCCGTTTTTACCGTATTGAGTGTTTCTTTCAACAACGTTATATCGTAAAAATAGAACGGAGTTGCCAGTGATTTGAACTTTTCTGTAGGAAATGTACCTTTTAATATCATTTTTTTTTCGAATTTCTTTTGGTAATTAAAAAAGTATATCTATATTTGTAGCACGTAAATTTTTTCATAGTTAAGGTTTTGGTTGGAAAGGGTCATCTGTGAAGACGGCCCTTTCTTTTTTATTTTCTTATGAAAAAGGATGGCGTATTGATTGATTCGATACGCCATCCTTTTTGTTTATGCTTTATTGTTGAATAAATGATCGCTTAATGCTTGCAATGCCCTTGTTTTGTCGGAGGCTTTAATAAGGAGCGAGACGTTGTAGTTGCTGCCTCCGTAGAGATCATTCGTACCGGGACGTCCTTCATCGCTTGGACAATCCGGGCTTCGAAACCAACATTATCCCATTCCAAGTCACCTACCACACAAACGATAACCATATCTTCGTCTACCGTGACCGTTCCATACTTTTTCAGGTCGTCCACGATCTCTTCCAGATGCTTGCGGTTGTCGATCGTAACGGAAACACCTACTTCGGAAGTCGTTACCATGTCGATAGGAGTCTGGTAGTTTTCGAATATTTCGAATACTTTTCGTAGGAATCCAGTAGCCAACAACATACGGCCACTCTTGATCTTGATGGAAGTGATATTGTCTTTTGCGGCGACAGCTTTGATTTTCCCTTTTTCCGTCATGTTGGAGATCATGGTGCCCGGAGCTTCCGGCTGCATCGTGTTTAACAAACGAACAGGAATATTGTTCAGCTTGGCCGGCAGGATACAGGTCGGATGCAGGATCTTGGCACCGAAATAAGCTAGTTCGGCTGCTTCTTCAAAATGCAGATGGCGGACTGGCGATGTCTTTTCAACAATACGCGGATCGTTGTTGTGCATACCGTCTATGTCTGTCCATATCTGGATTTCTTCTGCACCGATAGCCGCGCCGATCAGAGAGGCGCTGTAGTCGCTGCCACCACGTTGCAAGTTGTCGATCTCGCCGTAAGCATTTCGGCAAATATAGCCTTGTGTTATGAAGAGGTCTGCATCCTTGTGTCCGTCTAATAGCTTGATAAGCTTTTCTTTAATGTACACAGGATCCGGTTCCGCGTTCTTGTCTGTACGCATATAATCCAGTGCCGGAATCAGAACGGAGTTTATGCCGCATTCGTTCAGATAGAGGTTCATCATACCGGTAGAGATCAGTTCGCCTTGGGCCAGGACAACTTTTTCTTCGAACAACGTGAAAAGATCCTTTGTAAACGTGCGGATATGGTCGAAATGATGTTTTATCAGTTCTTTGGCTTTCTGCTTATATTCGTCAGTGCTGTAGAGTTCTTCGATATGGCCATAATATTTCTGAGCCAGTTTATTGATGACCTCGTTTGCTCCGTCAGGGTTTTTCTTGTACAAGTAATCCGAGATTTCAACCAATGAGTTGGTTGTACCGGACATGGCAGACAAGACTACAATGTTACGTTCTCCCGTAATCAGTTTTGCTACATCTTTCATTCTCTGTGCAGATCCCACAGAAGTACCGCCAAACTTTAAAACTTCATTTTCTTTTACTATATTAATTTGTTCTTCTTCACTTTAAATGCGTGTGCAAAGTTACATAAAAAATTATTCTCCAACATCACTTAGGCAGGCATTCTCACATTTTACTATACGCGCGGGATAGTTATGTACCAGTGTGTAGTTGTGAGTCGTCATGATGACGGCCGTTCCCTTGCGGCAAATGTCGTGTAGCAGCTGTACGATTTGTCCGCTTGTCTCCGGGTCCAGGTTTCCGTAGGTTCGTCTGCAAGGATCAAAACCGGATCGTTCAGTAATGCGCGGGCGATCACGATACGCTGTTGCTCGCCACCCGAAAGCTCGTGCGGCATCTTATAGCCTTTATCTTGCATCCCGACTTGAAAAAGCACGTTGTTGATGCGCTCGTTTATCTCGCTTTTCTTTTTCCATCCGGTCGCTTTTAGGACGAATTCGAGATTTTTGTGTACCGAACGATCGGTAAGAAGCTGGAAATCTTGAAAGACGATCCCTAATTTCCTGCGCAGGTAAGGAATGTCTTTCCGTCTCATCTTGCAGAGATTATAGTCCAACAACCATGCGTCCCCTTGATTGATGGGAATTTCGCAATACAAGGATTTCAACAGGCTGCTCTTGCCAGAACCGACTTTTCCGATCACATACACGAATTCTCCATTGTGGAGTGTAAAGGATGCCCTGTGAAGGATCACATTCTCTTCACGGCAGATATCTACTTTATCCAGTTTGAGCAGGGTTGTCTCTTCCATTGTTATTATCCTTTATGTCTGCTTTTTAATTCGCGTGCGAGGTCTTCGATGCGAAGTCCTTTGCTTGTCAATAATACGATCAGGTGGTAGATCATGTCGGCTGCTTCGTAAACGAGACGGTCGTCTGTCCCGTTAGTGGCTTCGATAACTGTTTCGACGGCTTCTTCGCCTACCTTCTGTGCCATACGGTTGATGCCTTTTTGAAACAGGGTAGTGGTGTAGGACCTTCCGGCATTTCCTGGCGGCGCTGTTCGATGAAGTTCTGCAAATATTTAAGGAACATGATGTCTTCCACATTCTTTTCGCCGAAACAAGTATCAGCGCCAGTGTGGCATACGGGACCGGCGGGAATAGCCTTGATCAACAGTGTGTCGTTGTCGCAATCGGCAGCAATGGTGACTACCTGCAGAGTGTTTCCGCTGGTTTCACCTTTCATCCAGATACGGTTTTTCGTACGGCTGAAAAATGTCACTTTACCGGTAGCTTTTGTTTCTTCGTAAGCTTCTTCGTTCATAAAGCCCAACATCAATACCTTGTTTGTGTTGTAGTCCTGAACGATGGCGGGAATCAGGCCGCCCATTTTTTCAAAATCTAATTTCATTTTTTATCTGACTATTATATTGTTCTTAATTCATCCGTATGCAACTTTTTGTTCTTCGGCATTCGTTTCTGGTTTTATAGGCATGGAACTACAGTTTCACTTGCCTGGAACGAGAGTTTCCTTCTATAGGGAACGGTTACTCTCTGCCGTGGCCATCAGAGGCGGACGTTGATCCCTTCTTCGTGGAGATACTGTTTCAGAGCTCCAATGCCGATTTCCCCGAAATGGAATACGCTTGCCGCTAACGCCGCATCCGCCTTCCCTTGGGCGAATGTGTCGCGGAAGTGTTCCATTTTTCCGGCTCCTCCCGACGCGATGACTGGAATGTGCAGGTTGTCGGCCAGCATAGCTAACGCCTCATTGGCGTAACCGTCTTTCACACCGTCGTGTGTCATGCTGGTAAACAGGATTTCTCCGGCTCCCAGGCTTTCAGCTTCTGCCGCCCACTGGAAGAGATGTTTTTCCGTCGGAATACGTCCGCCGTTCAAGTAGCATATCCAGTCGCCCATTTCGAAATTGGCGTCGATGGCGACCACACATACCTGGCTGCCGAAGTTCTTGGCAATCTCTTCGATCAGTTTCGGATTGCGCAGGGCTGCCGAGTTGATGGAAACCTTATCGGCTCCGGCACTCAACAGGCGGTCCACATCTTTCAGCTCGTTGATGCCGCCGCCAACTGTGAAAGGGATGCTGATATTGGCCGCAACCTTCTTTACCAGTTCCGTAAATGTCTTACGCCCTTCGTGCGAAGCAGTTATATCCAGATATACCAATCGTCTGCTCCCTCCCGGCTGTATTGTGCACCCAGTTCGACCGGGTCGCCGGCATCGCGGAAGTTTACGAAATTGATTCCCTTAACGGTTTTTCCATCTTTTATGTCCAAACAGGGTACTATTCTCTTGGCAAGCATATATAATCTTTATTTTTATCAGGTGAAACGGATCAAGTCTTTCAGCTGTATCTTTCCCTCGTAAATCGCTTTACCGAAGATGACAGCCGGAATACCCGCTTCAGCCAGTTTCTCAATATCTTGTATAGAACTGATACCTCCACTGGCTATCAGATAAAGCAGAGGTATTTGTTCCTGTATCTCTTTATATAATTCGATGGCAGGTCCTTGCAGCATACCGTCGCGATTGATGTCCGTACAGATTGTCTTCGTGATACCATTGTCGTAATAATCATGGATGAAAGGGATCAGTTCTTTGTCTGTCGTCTCTTCCCATCCGCTTATCGCGATTTTTTTATCTTTGACGTCTGCTCCGAGGATGATTTTTTCCGGACCGAACTTGGTGATCCAGGAAGTGAATATTTCCGGATTCTTCACAGCGATGCTTCCGCCCGTAACCATCTGCGCACCACTTTCGAAAGCAATTTCCAGGTCTCCTTCCTGTTTCAGTCCGCCTCCAAAATCAATTATCAGCGAAGTACGTGTCGCCAACCGTTCCAACATACGATAGTTGATGATCCGCCCTTGTCGCGCTCCGTCTAGGTCTACCACATGCAGACGTCTGATGCCATGATCTTCAAACATCTTGGCTACTTCCAGAGGATCTTCGTTGTACACTTTCTTGGTGTTGTAATCACCCTGGGTGAGGCGTACGCATTTCCCGTCGATCATATCTATTGCCGGAATCAACTCTATCATATTACATTATAGTTTTAAAAAGTTACTTAATATAACCTCGCCGACCGAACCGCTTTTTTCTGGGTGGAACTGGGTCGCATAGAAATTGTCTTTATGCAGGGAAGCACTGAACGGAAGGATATATTCGGTTGTCGCGGCGGTGTATTCGTTTACGGGTACATAATAACTATGTACGAAATAAACAAACTTGTTCTCTAATTGTTTGTTGAACAGCCCGCCTTTAACGTTCGTAATCGTGTTCCATCCCATGTGCGGAACTTTATCCATGTGTTGCTGCGGGATGAAACGTTTTACTTCTGTATCGAAAATGCCTAAACAATTCGCATCTCCTTCTTCCGAATGGCGGCACATCAACTGCATGCCGAGGCAAATTCCTAAAACAGGCTGCTTCAATCCTTTTATAATTGTATCTAAGTTATGCTCTTTCAAGTGCTCCATTGTGGTATGTGCTTCACCGACACCTGGAAAGATTACTTTGTCTGCTTTACATAACAGTTCCGGGTCTGCTGTGATTGTAGCTTCGACTCCCAGTCTTTTCAGTGCGTAACTCACAGAATAAATATTTCCGGCATTGTATTTGATAATGGCGACATCCATTGTTGTTGCTTCCTTTTTTATGTTGAGCTGCAAAACTAACAAATTATCATGACATATAGATGTCTGCTTTATGAAAAGTTGCAGAATAGATGTTATTTGTGATAAACTGGCTGGTTTGCCATTCTTGGCTTATTGTATGGTTTCCTCAAATACCGCTGGTCTAAATCGAAATAGTAGTGCATGAAATTTGGTTTTCTATCCCGTTTATTTCGAATTACCCGCAGAGGTAATATTTTTTAATAAACATGATATTTGTTCAAGTGTTGAACAATTAATGGAATACAAATATTTCCCATATCGTAGGGGTTATTGTATTTCTGTAGTTCGCACCCTTGTATATATCTCTCTTTTCAGGTTATTATAATCATCCAATACAAAGAGAATCAGGTTATTCAAA
>ENA-OQCE01000286-OQCE01000286.1-human-gut-metagenome-genome-assembly--contig:-NODE-286-length-24628-cov-1.911677_pt1 | contig 24628 bp, 36 predicted proteins | sample MGYA00242495_ERZ504572 | MGnify/ENA primary metagenome ERZ504572 (study PRJEB26092, sample SAMD00036228) | human gut metagenome | host: Homo sapiens | study: EMG produced TPA metagenomics assembly of... | reverse complement strand
ATTGAACCAGGGGAAAACAGAATGAAGTATTTCTTCTACATTATTCTATCCGGCACACCTGTTTCTTCTTGCATGATCGGCACGGGCGATGGGACTGAATGGGGTAAAGGATACATAAAAAAAGAAGCGCAGACGCGCTTCTTTTTGTGACAGGATTTTTATTTATCCAGATCTTTTTTATCTACATTCTGCAGCATCATTGCACGAACTTTCAGAGGAAGTCCGAACAGTGTGATGAATCCGTCTGCATCGTGATGATCGTACTGATCACCGGTTGTGAAACTTGCCAGAGACTCACTGTAGAGAGAGTATGGAGAAGTTGTGCCGGCTTTGATGATGTTTCCTTTGTAGAGCTTGAATTTTACTTCACCGGTGACATACTTCTGGGTAGAAGTAACAAATGCCTGGATTGCTTCGCGAAGAGGAGTGAACCATTTTCCTTCGTATACAACATTGGCAAGACGGTTGCCCATCTCTTTCTTTGCAGATAAGGTATCGCGGTCGAGAACCAGTTCTTCCAGCTGGTCATGTGCTTCCATAAGGATCGTTCCGCCAGGAGTCTCATATACACCACGGGATTTCATACCAACGACACGGTTTTCTACGATATCGATGATGCCGACACCGTGCTTTCCACCGAGACGGTTTAATTCACGGATGATATCGGAAACTTTCATTTCTTTTCCGTTTACCGTCTTTGGAACACCCTTTTCAAAGGTCATGGTGACATATTCGCCTTCGTCCGGAGCTTTCTCAGGGGAAACACCAAGAACCAGAAGATGATCATAATTTGGCTCGTTTGCAGGATTCTCCAGCTCAAGTCCTTCATGCTGATATGCCATAAGTTACGGTCACGGCTGTAACTTTGGTCTGTGCCGAATGGAAGATCGATTCCGTGTGCTTTGCAGTATGCGATCTCTGCCTCACGGGAATCCATCTGCCACTTGTCATCACGCCAAGGAGCAATGATTTTGATATCCGGAGCAAGTGCTTTGATACCAAGCTCGAAACGGATCTGGTCATTTCCTTTTCCGGTAGCGCCGTGGCAGATTGCAACAGCGTTTTCTTTTCTGGCGATCTCTACCAGTTTCTTTGCGATACCAGGACGTGCCATGCAGTACCTAATAAGTATTTGTGCTCATATACAGCACCAGCCTGTACACAAGGTACGATGTAATCGTCACAGAACTCATCTGTGATATCTTCGATATATAATTTAGAAGCGCCGGATAATTTAGCTCTTTCTTCCAGTCCGTCTAATTCTTCGCCCTGTCCGCAGTTGATACAGCAGCAGACAACCTCATAACCATAAGTCTCCTTTAACCAAGGGATAATAGCGGTAGTATCGAGTCCGCCGGAGTAAGCTAAAACAACTTTTTCTTTCATAAGATAGTATCCTTTCTTTCTATATGGAATTGTACGCTCTCGTACGACTAACCCTACTATACATCAATCCAAATGAAATGACAAGTGAAAAAATATAACATAAAATTGCATAAATATACATAAATTTGTGAATATTTGCTATTTACGGATGGAAAAAGATGGACTATTATAGGATAGAATCATATTTTTAAAAGAAAGAAAAGGTAAGAAACATGGTAAAGGTAGGAATTATCGGAGCGACTGGTTATGCGGGAGCAGACTGGTACGTATTTTATTAAATCATAAAGAGGCACAGATCGAGTGGTTTGGATCAAGAAGCTATATCGATGAAAATTATGCAGATATTTACAGAAACTTTTTTGAACTTGTCGATGCAGACTGTCTGGGTGATAACATGGATGAGCTTGCTTCCCGCGTGGATGTGATTTTCACGGCAACACCACAGGGATTTTTGGCAGGTGTGCTGAATGAGGATATTTTAAATAAGGTAAAGATCATTGATCTGAGTGCGGATTTTCGAATCAAAGATGTTGCTACCTATGAAAAATGGTATAAGATTGAGCATAAAAGCCCACAGTTTATTAAGGAAGCCGTTTACGGACTCTGTGAGATTAACCGTGATCAGGTGACTACCCAGACCCGTCTGATTGCAAATCCGGGATGTTATACGACCTGTTCCATTCTGACAGCATATCCGCTGGTAAAAGAGGGACTGATTGATCCGGATACATTGATTATTGATGCAAAATCCGGTACTTCCGGAGCGGGACGTGGGGCAAAGACACCGAACCTGTTCTGCGAAGTGAACGAGAGCATGAAAGCATACGGTGTGACAACACACAGACATACACCGGAGATTGAGGAGCAGCTCGGCTATGCGGCAGGAAAAGAGATTACCGTGAATTTTACACCGCATCTGGTTCCGATGAACCGCGGAATTCTTGCGACAGAGTATGCAACCCTGATCAAAAAGCCGGATGGTACCTATCCTTCTTATGAGGAACTGAAGGCTGCTTACGATAAATATTATGCAAAGGAACGTTTCGTGCGTGTATTAAAGAAAGGTGTCTGCCCGGAGACCAAGTGGGTAGAGGGCAGCAATTACGTGGACGTAAACTTTGTCATTGACGAGCGTACCGGCAGAGTTGTGATGATGGGTGCACTGGACAATCTGGTCAAGGGTGCAGCCGGACAGGCCGTACAGAACATGAATCTGCTGTTCGGATTTGATGAGGCAGAAGGACTTTCCATGGTTCCGATGTTTCCATAATGAAAGGCATCTGTTTGATGCATTTCCTACGCTCATTGTTTCCGCGTAAGAGGAACTTTCATACAATGAGTCTATAATGAGGTGAATAATGAGTAAAGAATATACAATCCGTGTGATGACACTGGAAGATTATGATGAGGTGTATGCGTTGTGGATGGGCATCCATGGTTTTGGAATCCGTTCCATCGATGATTCCAAAGAAGGCGTGGAGCGGTTTTTAAAAAGAAATCCGACCACGAGTATGGTAGCGGTAGCAGATGGAAAGATCGTGGGAGCCATTCTCTGCGGACATGACGGGAGACGCGGATGTCTGTATCATGTCTGTGTGCATGAAGATTACCGGAAGAACGGAATCGGAAAAGCCATGGCAGTCGCATGTATGCGCGCCCTGCAGGAAGAAAAAATCAACAAGGTCAGCCTGATCGCATTTAAGAGCAATGAGCTGGGAAATCATTTCTGGAAAGATGCCGGCTGGTGTTTCAGGGAAGACTTAAACTATTACGATTTTACATTGAACGAAGCAAATATTACGAGATTTAATCAGTAAGGAGAATGTTATGAGTGAGAATTTAAACGCATTGGAAAAAGCACAGGTGCTGATTGAGGCATTGCCTTATATCCAGCGTTTTAACCGCAAGATTATCGTTGTAAAATACGGTGGATCAGCATGGTAGATGAGAAACTGAAAAAACAGGTCATCCAGGATGTCACCCTGTTAAAGCTGGTTGGATTCAAACCGATCATTGTGCATGGCGGTGGCAAGGAGATCAGCAAATGGGTTGCCAAAGCAGGAATGGAACCGGAATTTATCAATGGACTGCGTAAGACGGATGCGCCTACCATGGAGATTGCAGAGATGGTGTTAAACCGTGTCAATAAATCACTTGTATCCATGGTGCAGGAACTTGGGGTGCAGGCGGTTGGCATCAGTGGAAAAGACGGTGGTCTGTTAAAGGTGGAAAAGAAATTGTCGGATGGTCAGGACATCGGATATGTAGGAGAAGTAAAGGAAGTGAATCCAAAGATTCTGTATGATCTGCTGGAGAAAGATTTCCTTCCGATTATCTGCCCGATCGGTCTTGATGACAATTATGATACATATAATATCAATGCGGATGATGCGGCATGTGCGATTGCCCGTGCGGTTTCCGCAGAGAAACTGGCATTCTTAACCGATATCGAGGGAGTATACAAAGATCCGGAAGATCCGTCCACTCTGATTTCCGAACTTACGGTTTCCGATGCAAGAAAACTGATTACAGACGGATATATCGGCGGCGGTATGCTTCCGAAGCTGAATAACTGCATTGACGCTATTGAAAACGGAGTATCCCGTGTGCATATTCTCGATGGAAGAATCGCACATTGTCTGCTTTTGGAAATCTTCACCAATCGCGGAATCGGTACTGCAATTTTGGGTGATGAAGAACATCATTTTTGCAATGAATAAGAGATAAGAGGTGTGGATAAACAATGAATAAACAGGAATATATTGATACCGCGGAGCAGGAACTGCTGCATACCTACAATCGTTTTTCACTTGTACTTGATCATGGTGAGGGCGTATACCTTTACGATACAGACAAAAAAGCGTATTTGGATTTCGCAGCCGGAATCGCCGTATGTGCGCTGGGCTATAGCAATGAGGCGTATAAAAATGCGCTGAAGGATCAGGTGGATAAACTGCTGCATACGTCAAATCTTTATTACAATGTCCCGACCATTGAGGCGGCAAAGAAAGCACTAAAAGCCAGCGGAATGGATCGTATTTTCTTTACAAACAGCGGTACGGAGGCCATTGAGGGAGCCATCAAAGCTGCAAAAAAATATGCATATACCAGAGACGGACATGCCGGCCATGAAATCATTGCCATGAAACATTCTTTCCACGGAAGAAGTATCGGAGCACTTTCCGTAACCGGAAATGCCCATTATCAGGAACCGTTTGCTCCGCTCATGCCGGGTGTGAAATTTGCAGAGTATAACAATTTAGAAAGTGTAAAAGAACTGGTAACGGACAAGACCTGTGCGGTTATTATGGAGACGGTACAGGGAGAAGGCGGAATTTATCCGGCCGATCCTGCATTTATCGAGGGCGTGCGCAGGCTCTGTGATGAAAAGGATATTCTGTTAATCTTAGATGAGATCCAGTGTGGCATGGGACGTACCGGCGAGATGTTCGCATGGCAGAATTACGGAGTAAAACCGGATATCATGACCTGTGCAAAAGCACTCGGATGTGGAGTGCCGGTCGGTGCATTTTTCTTGACACAGCGTGTGGCAGACAAATCGCTGGCACCGGGAGACCACGGAACGACCTATGGTGGAAACCCATTTGTCGGAGCAGCCGTTTCGGCAGTATTTGATCAGTTTAAAGCCTGTGACATTTTAGGCCATGTAAAGGAAGTAGCGCCTTATCTGGAACAGAAACTGGATGAGCTGGTAGAAAAATATGACTTCCTTGTAACACGCAGAGGCAAAGGTCTGATGCAGGGTGTGGTTTGCAAGCTTCCAGTTGGAAAAGTGGCAGCCGCAGCACTTGAGCAGGGACTGATCGTGATCACAGCGGGAGCGGATGTCCTTCGTTTTGTTCCACCGCTTGTCATCGAAAAACAGCATGTGGATGAAATGGTTGAAAAGCTGGAAAAAGCATTACTTTCTGTGCAGGAATAACTTACACTTGTAAAAGTAACAAAAAATCGTTAAAATAGAAATGCATTGAGACTCGTTTCGCCCCGGAAAGGGAGAAATGAGATGAAAAAACATTGGATAAAAAAGTGCTGTATGATTCTGACATGCCTGTATCTGACGGGATGTGGCAGGGAGGAAGTGCCATATCTGGATACCACTCAGACACAGGAGCAGACGGTGGAAACGGAACGAACGGAACAAAAAGAAACATTAAAATCCGACCAGACCATACAGGTATATGTATGCGGGGAGGTAGCAGCTCCCGGTGTCTATCAGCTGAAAGACGGTATGCGTATCTGCGATGCGGTGGAGGCGGCAGGAGGACTGACCAAAGCTGCCAGCCGCGAATACTGGAATCTTGCCGAGAAGCTTTCGGACGGACAGATGATTTATTTTCCCACGGAGGAAGAGGCAAGGGAGCGGAAAGCATCGGCAGAGGCAGCCGGTGCCACTGTGGAAGAATCGGATGGGCGGATTGATATCAATACGGCGGATGCCACGCAGCTTGTGACCATTCCGGGAATCGGAGAGACACGGGCGGCGGCAATTCTTGCATACCGGGAGAAAAACGGCCCATTTGCGAAAGTGGAAGATATCATGCAGGTATCCGGAATCAAAAGCGCACTTTTTGAGAAAATGAAAGATTATATAACGATTCGTTGAGGTGTAATATGGCAAAGAAAGTTCTCGTAGTAGATGATGAGAAATTAATCGTAAAAGGAATCCGGTTCAGTCTTGAACAGGACGGGATGGAAGTGGATTGTGCATACGATGGAGAAGAAGCGCTGAATATGGCGAAAGCAAATGAGTATGATATGATCCTTTTGGACATCATGCTTCCGAAGATGGACGGATTCGAAGTATGTCAGGCGATTCGTGAATTTTCTGATATGCCGATTGTTATGCTGACAGCGAAGGGCGACGATATGGATAAGATTCTGGGACTCGATTATGGTGCCGATGACTATATCACAAAGCCGTTTAATATTCTTGAGGTGAAAGCGCGTATCAAAGCGATCATGCGTCGTACCGCAGGACCGAGAGAAAAGAAAGAAGTTTCTTCGATTGTGGAGAAAGGGGATCTGCGTCTGGACTGTGACAGCAGACGGCTGTTTATTTCAGGCAGGGAAGTAAACCTTACCGCAAAAGAATTTGATCTGCTGGAACTTCTTGTGAAAAATGAAAATAAAGTATACAGCAGGGAAAATCTGCTCGGACTGGTCTGGGGAAAAGATTATCCGGGAGACGTGCGTACAGTGGATGTGCATGTACGTCGTCTGCGTGAAAAGATCGAAACCAACCCAAGTGAACCGAAATACGTGCACACAAAATGGGGTGTGGGATATTATTATTACCAGAAATAGACGAGAAGGCAGAAAGGTTTTTCCATGCAGAAGAGTAAACAGTTTCTTCAGTTCTTAAAAAGTTTAAAATTTCGGCTGATTCTTTTGATCGTTGTGATTGCGGTCGTACCGAGTCTGATTCTTTCGGCAGCAGTTTTAAAATATTACGAAAAGCGTGCCGTTTCTATCCGGGAAAGTGAAATCTTAAGCCAGGCAAAAATTCTGGCAAATCAGATAGCGACAAGTGAATATATGAAGCTGGGGGGCGGATGTATCGTCCAGCAATATTCAGACACAGATTGATATGCTCACGACCATCTATGATGGTCGTGTCATTGTTGTGGATGACAACTGCAAAGTTTATTATGACACGTATAATCTCGATGACCATAAGCTGATCATTGCAGAGGAGGTCATGCGCAGTTTCAAGGGCGAGGATATTGTGCATTATGATTCGGAGAACCATTACATTGAGATGACGATCCCGATCAGCGATCCTGATGATAAAAGTGAAACGGTGATCGGAGTTATGCTGATCAGTGTTTCTACGGACAATATTGTGATCAATCAGTCATATATGCGACAGGTGGCGGTGATCGTTATGGTCATGGTCGGAATTGCAATTGTGTTTTTTGCAATCCTTCTGCTTTTGTATTTCCTGAAGCCGTTGCAGAAGATTGAAGAGGGAATCGCTGCAATCAAAAACGGATACGGAGAGTACAATCTTCAGGTCAATGATTACACGGAGACGGCGGGAATCTGTGAGAAGATCAATCAGATGCTTGGCCGGATCAAAGTCATGGATGATTCCCGGCAGGAGTTTGTATCGAATGTGTCACATGAATTAAAGACACCGCTGACATCCATGAAGGTGCTGGCGGATTCGATCAACAGCATGCCGGATGCGCCGAAGGAACTGTATCAGGAATTTATGGAAGATATCACCAACGAGATTGAGCGTGAGACAAAGATCATCAACGATCTGCTTTCTCTGGTGAAGATGGATAAGTCTGCAGCAGGCTGAATGTATCTTCCGTCAATATCAATGAACTTTTAGAGCAGATTTTAAAACGTCTGCAGCCGATTGCGGATAAGCAGAAAGTGGAACTTGTCCTTGAGAGTTTCCGCCCGGTTACCGCAGAAGTGGATGAGGTAAAAATCACGCTTGCGATCACAAATCTTGTGGAGAATGCAATCAAATATAACCGGAATGACGGAGAGGGCTGGGTACACGTATCGCTGAATGCGGATCACCAGTATTTCTACCTGAAAGTAGAAGATTCCGGAATCGGTATTCCGGAGGAGTCTCTGGATCATATTTACGAACGATTTTACCGGGTGGATAAATCCCATTCCCGTGAGATCGGAGGAACCGGACTGGGACTTGCGATTACAAGAAATTCCATACTGATGCATCGCGGCGCAATTAAAGTACATTCTGTGATGGGCGAGGGAACAACCTTTGATGTTCGTATTCCGCTCAACTATATTGCATAGGAGGAAAAAGATGAGAAAAAAAATAATTTCAATCATACTCCTTGTGGCAATGGTACTCACAATGGCTGCCGGATGTGGAAAAAAAGAAGATAAAAAAGACTATTTTGTATTTTATGTAAACAATGAGCTGACAAAGGTTGTTGCGAAAAAGATTACCCTGCAGCATACTTCATCCGGAAAAGCACAGGTGAAGGAACTGCTCAAAGATCTGCAGACACAGCCGAGGATGCAACGCTTCGAAGAACCATTCCACGCAAAGTAAAAATCCAGAATATAGATCTGATCTCTTATCAGATTACGGTGGATTTCAGCAAGGAATATTACGATATGAAACCGACGGAAGAGATTCTGACCAGGGCTGCAATTGCAAAGACACTGTTGCAGCTGAGCCAGTATGTGACCTTTACTGTGGATGGAAAACCACTTGTGGATGCCTCGGGAGCAAATGTAGGTGCCATGAATCTGGACAGTTTTGTGGAAAATCCGGGAGAGCAGATCAATTCCAGCCAGAAAGCAACACTGAAACTTTATTTTTCAAATAAGGCGGGTACCAAACTGGTTCCGGAAACCAGAGAGGTACATTACAGTTCCAACATTTCACTGGAAAAACTGGTGATGGAACAGCTGATTGAGGGACCAAGAAAAAGCGGACTCTTGGCAACGATTCCTTCGGAGACGAAACTGATTACGATCACAGTGTGGATGGGGTCTGCTATGTCAATCTGGATGAAATGTTTTTGAATCAGAATCAGGAAATCTCAGAACCTGTTGTTTTATACTCTATCGTGGATTCCCTGACGGAACTGACGGGAATCGATAAAGTACAGATTTCCATCAACGGAGACACCAGTGGCAAATGCCGTTACACGTATAAACTATCAAAGATGTACAAGGCAGATGACCGGCTGGTCACAAAAGAAAGCGATGAGAAAGTAGAATCTACGGAATAGGAAAAGAAAGCGTGAGGAAAAGACCATTTCTTTTGCTTGCCACAGAGTTTCTGCTGGGGATTGTGTGTGTCAGAGAGCAGCTGCCGGCATGGGGTGTGCTGGCAGTTCTGTTACTGGTATATACCACTCCATGGAAGGAACGGGGGATGCGGAAAGTTCTGTTTGCGGCAGGACTTCCCGGTATGTTTCTTTTGGGGATGCTGCAGATGCAGCGACAGATCGATTTCAGGCAGCAGTACCTGCAGAAACTCACAGATGGCCAGGAGGTTCGCCTGGCGGGAAAGATTGATCGGATAGAACCGAAAACCAGATGCGTTTATTACTATTTAAAAGATTGCACGGTGGAAGCAGAATCGCAGACACTGCCATGCAATGATGTAATCGCATATGTTTCTTCTGCCAGCCATTCGGCTGGACAAATCCTGAATATTGAGGGTACAATTTCATTATTTACAGAAGCATCCAATGAAGGGATGTTTGATGCCCGGCAGTTTTACCAGAGTCAGAAAATTGATTTCGGCATATGGGTCACAAAGATCAGCCGGGTCTATGGAAAACCGGATCGTTACCGGTGCGCACTACAGAATATGAAAAAGCGTGCAAATGACGTGATCCGGCATTCTATCCGGGACGATGGCGTGCTTTCTGCGATGCTGTTAGGGGAAAAGGGGGCTCTGGATGCAGAGATAAAATCTTTGTATCAGAGAGCGGGGATCGCCCATGTGCTTGCTATTTCCGGACTTCATATTTCCCTTCTGGGGATGGGACTGTACCGCCTGCTGCGGAAACGACTGCATACCCGGTATGTGACAGCAGCGCTGGCAACGACCGTTTTTTTGATTTCCTATGCGGTTTTAAGCGGAAACGGGGTATCTACACAGCGGGCGGTGGGCATGTGTCTGATTTATTTGTTTGCGGATGTGACAGGATATGCCTATGACATGTTAAATGCGCTTGGAATTGTTGTGCTCGTACTTTTGTGGGAAAATCCGTTTCTGCTATCGTATTCCGGATTTGTGTTTTCCGTGATGGCGGTGATTGCCATCGGAGTGGGAGCCAATGTACTGCTGGAATGGGAACATTCATGGAAGCGCAGACAGCAGGCCGGAGAGGAAACCATCAAAAAAACATTTTTCTCAAGACAAAAAGAAGGAATTCTGGTAAGTTTTGCAATCCAGTTGTTTACAATCCCGCTGGTCGCATATTCTTATTATGAAATTCCCGTGTACGCGATGCTGATAAACCTGTTTGTGCTTGCGGTGGTCAACGGATTACTGGGGCTTACTGTGCTTGGGGTGATTGTGGGGATGGCGTTTTTGCTGCGGGGCGTGTTCTGTTTGCGCCTGTGGCTGGATGCTCGACAGTTACCGGTTTCTGTGTGAGGTTTCCTTAAAGATTCCGGGTGCGCAGAGGATCACAGGGAAACCTGCGCATATGCGGATCTTTTGGTATTACCTGGGGCTTGGAGTGTTTCTTCTGGCGATCTATGCCTGTGCACGCAGAAATGAAAAGCATAAAGACTGCAGGGAAACGGCAGATCTGTGTGTAAGCCGAAGAAAGAAAACGTCTGCAGGGCATAGTTTTTTCCTGTTTTATTGCGTTTCTTCTGCTTTTTCTTCTTTTTCCACAGAAGAAATCGTTTGAGATTGATTTCCTTGATGTGGGACAGGGAGACGGTATTTATCTGTGCACGGGCGGCGGGACTTCCATGTTTATCGATGGTGGGAGCACCGATGTGAAACAGGTGGGAAAGTACCGGATTCTGCCGTTTTTAAAGGCAAAAGGAGTGTCAGAGATTTCTTACTGGTTTGTCAGTCATACGGATACCGATCATGTGTCCGGTCTTAAGGAGGTTCTTGTGTCCGGATACCGTGTGGAGTATCTGGTGTTTGCAAAAGCAGTGGAAAAAGAAGCAAAGACAAAAGAGCTGGCAGAACTGGCCAGCAGCCATGGAACGAAAGTGCTTTATATGCAGGCGGGGGATACGGTAAGAAGCAAACGTGCAGCCATGCGCTGTCTGTATCCCAAAGCTTCGGATAAAGCGGAGGATATCAATGATCTGTGTCTGGTACTGCAATTTGAAGAGGGGGATATCCGCGCCCTGTTTGGTGGAGATATCTCTACAGATGTGGAAGAGCAGCTGAGCCGCCGCGAAAAATGGGATAAGGTTTTGATTTTTAAGGCGGATCATCATGGATCGCGCTATGCGAACGCAGAAGCGTTATTGAAGTGTATCCGGCCGGAAATTACGGTTGCTTCAGCCGGAAAGGATAACCGTTACGGACATCCGAGCCCGGATGCCGTACAAAGGATCAAAGAGAGCGGCAGCAGATTTTTTTGCACCATCGAAGGTGGACGGATACGGGTGCGCGTCATCGAAAATAAGCTGGTGTGCGAAACTTATGTGAAATAGAGAAAATTATTTTCCGGCACTGTACTGTACCAGAAACAGTTCAACGGCCATCTGGTCATTCATGTGTCCGGTTTTTACTGCAGTTTCGTATTCCACACCATCGCGGATCGCCTGTTTGAGCTGATCCATGGAAAAAGCACGGCTCTGCGACTGATATTTGCGGACTGCCCACTCCGGGCAGCCGGCTTTTAAAGCAATTTCTTTGTTGCCAAATCCCTGATTGGTCATGGATTTGACAATCATCAGACGCTGAAACTGGCTGGAAAGCAGAAAAAGAATACGCATCGGAGCTTCTTTGAGAGCAAGAAGATCATAATAAAGATCCAGTGCCTTTTTCTGCTGGTGCAGTGCCACTGCGTCAATCATGTCAAAGATTTTATTCTCGGTCTGTTCGGTGGTGATGGCTTCCACATCGGAGATATCAATATAGTCTTTTTCCAGTGTGTAGCAGAGAAGTTTCTCCAGCTCTTTGTCGATATTTTCCATGTCATCACCGGTTTTACGGATAAAGAGCGCATAGGCATCTCTTGTAATATTTTTTTCCGTTTCTGCGGATTCTTCCTCGATCCAGCGGGAGAGAGTCGTCTCATTCTGACGCGGAAATTCCACGATGCTTCCGTTTTTTTTCACCTGCTTGTACATCTTTGTTTTCTTGTCTATTTCTTTTTCCGTCTAAAGACAAAATTAATGTGGTTTCCGGAATGGAAAGACAATGTAATTCGGCAAGTTCTTCGGCGCTTTTTTTAAACAGACCGCTGTCTTCGATCAGAATGAGTCTGCGGTCGGCAAAAAAAGGCAGTGTCTCTGCCAGATCGATGATCTCTTTCTGGTTGATGTCGCTGCCGGAGAAAGCAGAAAAGTTCATGGTATCATCATCCGCTGCCAGTGCATGCTTTAATTTGTCCCGGTACTGGCGGATCAGATACTGTTCTTCTCCGTATAACAGATAAATCTGTTTGAATTGTCCTGTTTTGATGTCGTTATCAATCGTTTTCATGTCTACATTATATACATATTGGCAGACTTTTACAACTTTTTTTTCAATTACATCTTGACAGAAGGGACAGCTTGACATATTATATTCTAGTATGTTTGCGATGAAGCGTCCGTGTCTGTTTCACCGCAGGAAACAAATTACAGTTTGATATGGAGGTGTACAGATTGGCTAACATTAAATCTGCTAAGAAGAGAATTTTAGTTACAGAGACAAAGACTGCAAGAAATAAAGCAATCCGTTCTGAAGTTAAGACTTCAATCAAGAAGGTAGAGGCTGCTGTTGCTGCAAAGGATAAGGCTGCTGCAGAGGCTGCATATAAGGATGCTTCTTCAGTTATCGAGAGTGCCTGCTCTAAGGGTGTATATCACAAGAACAACGCAGCTCGTAAAAGTTTCCCGTTTAGCAAAATTAGTAAACGGAATCGCTTAAGATCTGAATATTATAAAAGAAGAAGGACTGCCAGTACCGTCATGCTGGCAGTCTTTTTTGTTTACAAATACGTGGGAGAATGATACAATAAACAGAGGAACTGATACAGCGGAGGAAAAAATGTCTGGATTATTGTTGGAGTTGCGCAGACAGATTGCGCACAATCGTCGGAAAGCTGCATATGAAGAACGGATGCGTGCATCTGCTCAGGAAAAACCGCAGGAGGTTTTTCGCAGAAGACAAAAAGAGACAAAGCCGGACACGGAAATACAGCCCGAAGTACAGGAAAGGAAAGTTAATGTTGTGAGCAGGAAGATTTCTTACTTAGCCAGATTGATGAATTCAGAGAACGCGCCAAGCAGTTACAGTCATTGCTTGATTCCAGAGAGACGGAGGCACAGGAACTGCAGACGTTAGTGGATGAACGTCAGGAGAAAGCAGATGCTCTGGGGCAGATTCTCGAGGAGCGTCAGAAAAAAGCAGATGGATCACTGCGGAAGTGGAAAAGCAGATTGATCGTCTGATCGGCAAAGTGTCTGCCAAGATGGAAGAAATCGAAGTTTCCATGAAGGAAGATGTGGCAAGACGGCAAACGCTTAAATGAAAGAAAAAAGCAAAGGAACTGAAAGAATTCTCTTGCGCAGATCGAAGAACAGCTGACCACGGCAAAAACAGAAATCTCCGAGAAAGTACATACAGAAAATGTCAAATGCTACCGAAATATTTCGGATCTGTTCCGCAGCATGGATGAACGCCTGGACAAGCTTACCGTTATGGAAAGCAGAATGCATCCGGTCCGTATTTTTTCCCTGACGGGATGATACTTGGAATCGTGAATCTGGTGGTGTTACTTTTGATCCTGCTGGTTAGTGTGGGCGTGATTGCGTTTTAGAATAAGGATATGCAATTCTCAAAAGAATGAGGATTGCATTTTTTTGTCTCAAAAAAGAGATAGAACAATTCGAAAAGAGAAATGTGAATAGGAGAATCTGATATGGCAAAAAAGAAAGTTTGGGTTGTAGGACATAAGCATCCGGATACAGATTCCATATGTGCAGCGATTTCTTATGCAAACCTGAAAAATGAAATAGAAAAAAAGAATCCCAAAACAGCTACGGGAATGACCTATATTGCAAAGAGAGCCGGATCTGTAAATGCGGAGACGGCGTATGTTCTGGAAAGGTTTCATGCAGAGGCTCCGGCAATGATTTCGGATGTCGGAACACAGATCAAGGATATTCAGATACGCCGTACAGAGGGAGTAAACAGTCATATCTCTATGAAAAAGGCATGGGAGATGATGAAGATCCTCGGGGTTGTTACGCTTCCGGTGGTGCGGGAAAATAAGCTGGAAGGACTGATTGTAACAGGAGATATTGCAAAATCCTACATGGATGTATATGATAATACCATCCTTTCTACCGCACGTACCCAGTACAAGAATATTGTAGAGACGCTGGACGGACAGCTGCTGACAGGAAATGAACATGCGTATTTTGTTCACGGCAAGGTGGTAATCGGAATCGGTACACCGGAAGGAGTGACTTCTGCCATAGACAAGGATGACCTGGTTATGATCGGGGACGGGGAAGAGTCGCAGATGCTTTCCATTGCATCAAACTGCAGCTGCATGATTGTCACTAACGGATATGAAATCAGTCAGGAAGTGATCAAGGCGGCAAAGGAACGCGAAGTCGTTCTGATCAGTACACCGTACGATACGTTTACCGCGGCCCGTCTGATCAACCAGAGTATGCCGATCAAGCATTTTATGACAAAAAAAGGAATCATTCATTTTGATCTGGATGATTACGTGGATGAGGTAAGAGAGACCGTAGCCAATATACGGCATCGGGATTTCCCGGTTCTCGATGAAAACCAGAACTATGTGGGTATGTTTTCCCGCAGAAATTTGATGAAAGCAGAGAAAAAGAAACTGATCCTTGTGGACCACAATGAAAAATCACAGGCAGTATCCAATATCGATGAGGCGGAAATTTTAGAGATTATCGATCATCACCGGCTGGGCAGCCTTGAGACCATGTCTCCGGTGTATTTCCGCAATCAGCCGCTTGGATGTACATCCACCATCATTTATCAGATGTATCTGGAAAAGGGAATTACGATCACCTCGCAGATGGCAGGACTGATGTGTGCAGCCATTTTATCTGACACGCTGATGTTCCGCTCACCGACCTGTACACAGATAGACAGGGAAGCAGCACTCCGGCTGGCAGAGATTGCAGAGGTTAAGGTCGAGGAGCTTGCCTCAGCAATGTTTCAGGCGGGAAGCAATTTTGATAATAAAACAGAAGAAGAAATTTTAAATCAGGATTTTAAAATTTTCCATGCCGAGGATGTGAGTTTTGGCGTGGCGCAGATCAGCGCGATGGGACGCACCGAACTGGATAAGGTGCAGGAACGTATCGAGCCGAAACTGGAACAGATGATGGGAGAAAAACAGATCCAGATGATTTTTGTCATGCTGACGGATATCTTAAATGAGTCTACTTATCTGATTTATCGCGGTGCGGATGCATCGCAGCTGGTTGCGGCAGCTTATAATTGCGAGCCTTCCGATCAGGGGATTATGCTGGAAAATGTGGTATCCAGAAAGAAACAGCTGATTCCTGCGCTGATCAACACACTTGCAGAGCGCAAAATGTAACAGGCAGACAGATCAATTGCGCTGTTCTCTGGGAGAACAGCCAAAATGTTTGCGGTATGCCCGGGAAAAGGTGGAATAATTGTGAAAACCACAGGCATAACAGGCGGTGGTGATGGATTCCCCCTGGGCGATCTGATCTCTTGCCAGCAAAAGGCGCTTCGTGGTCAGATAGTTTCCGATCGTATAACCGGTTTCTTCCTTGAAGGCATGCATGAGATGATACCGGCTCAGATAGAAATGTTCGGCAAGAAAGTCGATGGTGATGTCATCTGTTAAATGTGCATTTAAATAATCTATCACATTGATCATTTTATGATTTGAGGCTGTGGTAGAAAGATATTCAATGCGGTTGGAGAGAGCTGCACGGTTTAACTGCACCATCAGCTCCAGAAAAAGAAGTTTATGATAAAGTTCGTTTGCGTATTCTCTGGAATCCAGAGATTGTTCCAGATCGTGGATAATTCTTGCAATCTGTGTTGTCTTCAGTGCCGGAATACGCAGTACATGCGATTTTTTCTGATGTGCTTCTTTTAAGCAGAGTGAGAGATCGTCGGAATCATGACAGGCATCCAGGTAGTGTCTGGAAATATAGATGATGATGCGCTCATAAATTTCAGAACTGTGCAGAACCGGACGGTGGACCGTACCTGCGGGAACGAATACGATATCCCCCGGTATCAGATCATAGGTACGTCCTTCCACATTGTAAGAAATATTTCCTTTGCGAAAGATCAGAATTTTATGAAAATCGTGGTAATGAAAGTCAATCGGGCGCATAGAGGTATCTTTTAAGTGAAAAATCTTAAAATCGTCATGAAGATATCCTGTTTTTTCATAATGTGAGAGTTCTGACATTGCATAAATCTCCTGTAAATATTAATTAGATTCAGTGTACTATGTTTCCACACAATTTGCAATATAAAAAGCACTGTAGCTGTTTTAGAAGACGGATCGTGCGGGTATACTTAGAATAGAAGCTCTGAATCGACAGGATGGAAAAGAAAAAAGGAGTGTAGAAATATGAAGTTTACAAAAATGCATGGGTGCGGAAATGATTATGTATATGTCAATTTGTTTGAGGAAAAGATAGCAGATCCTGCAAAGGTATCAATTGCAGTGAGTGACCGCCATTTTGGAATCGGATCGGATGGTCTGATCACTATTGGCCCATCGGATATCGCGGATTTTAGGATGCGGATTTACAATGCGGATGGCTCGGAGGCGGAGATTGTGTGGAAACGGAATCCGCTGTGTTCGCAAAATATGTATATGATCATAAAATGACGGATAAGAAAGAGATTACGATTGAAACCGGAGCGGGGTAAAAACGTTGCAGCTGACGGTTGCGGATGGCAAGGTTTCGCTGGTTCGTGTGGATATGGGAGAACCGATATTAAAACCGGATTTAATTCCTGTAGATGCATCGGGAGAACAGGTGGTAGATGAGCCGATTGAAGTAGAGGGCAGAGAATGGAAGATGACCTGCGTGTCGATGGGAAATCCACATGCGGTAATTTTTGTGGAGGACACCGAACATTTTGAACTGGAAAAATACGGTCCGGAGTTTGAACATCATCCACGGTTTCCAAAACGGACCAACACAGAGTTCGTACACGTTATTTCTCCGACGGAAGCATCCATGCGGGTGTGGGAACGCGGATCCGCGGAGACGCTTGCCTGTGGTACCGGAACCTGTGCCACGGTTATGGCATGTATCTTAAATCATAAGACGGAAAATAAAGTTCTGGTGCATCTGCGGGGCGGAGATCTGACCATCGAGTATGATCCGGATAACAATCATATTTATATGACCGGACCAGCGACAGAAGTGTTTCATGGAATATGGGAGGAAAATTAAATGAAAATTAAAGAACTTATCAACGAAATGGAATATGAGATACTGGCGGGAAGCGAGGAGACAGAGATTACGACTCTGGTATATGATTCCCGCAAGGTTGAAAAAGGTTCTGTGTTTGTGTGCATCAGCGGAAGTGTGCGTGATGCACATGAGTTTATTCCGGATGTGGCAGCAAAGGGAGCAGCGGCCATTGTCGTAGAAAAGGATGTAACGCCGATCGATGGAATTACATATATCAAGGTAGAGGACAGCCGTCTGGCACTTGCCTGCATGTCTGCGGCATATTTTGGGCATCCGGCAAAAAAATTAAAGACGATCGGTATTACCGGAACAAAAGGAAAAACAACGACAACCTATATGGTTCGTTCGATTCTAGAGTCTGCGGGGATCAAAACCGGACTTATCGGCACGATCGAATCGATTGTTGGTTCTGAGCGTATTCCTTCTGCAAATACGACACCGGAATCTTACCGGGTACAGGAGCTTTTGCAAAAATGGTAGATGCGGGACTCGATGCTGTTGTGATGGAAGTCTCTTCCCAGGCGCTGATGCTTCACCGCGTATCCGGATTTGTGTTTGATATCGGCGTGTTTACCAATCTTGAACCGGATCATATCGGAGAAAATGAGCACAAGGATTTTTCAGATTATATGCACTGCAAGAGTCTTTTGTTCCAGCAGTGCAGGCATGGAATTTTTAATGGGGACAGCGAGCATCTGCAGGGCATTTTACAGGGACATACCTGTACGGTCGAGACGTTTGGGTATGGAGCAGAAAATGATCTGATTGCGCAGAAGGTAGAGTTAAAAAAGGAGCATGGGGCACTTGGTGTAAAATATCATGTGGGAGGTTCCATGGATTTTGATGTGGAAGTCAATGTGCCGGGAAAATTTTCGGTGTATAATTCCCTGACCGCCATTGCAATCTGTCATCATTTTGGTGTCAGTGTTGAAGAAATCAAAAAGGCGATGCTTCATGTAAGTGTCAAGGGAAGAATTGAGATTGTACCGGTAACAAAGAGATATACGCTGATGATTGACTATGCACACAATGCCATGGCACTGGAGAGTCTGTTAACGACCTTGAAAGAGTATGAGCCGGGCAGACTGGTCTGCCTGTTCGGATGCGGAGGAAACCGTGCAAAATCCCGCCGTTATGAGATGGGAGAGGTATCTTCAAAACTGGCAGATCTGACGGTTGTCACATCGGATAATCCAAGAAATGAAGAACCAATGGATATCATCAACGATATTCTGGTCGGGGTACACAAAGCCGATGGCGCATATGTGACGATACCGGACCGGAAAGAAGCCATCAGGTATTGCATGGAACATGCCGAGGATGGCGATATCATCGTCCTTGCAGGAAAAGGGCACGAAGATTACCAGGAGATCAAGGGTGTGAAGCATCATATGGATGAGCGTGAACTGATCGCGGATATTATCCGGGAAAATACGGATCTGAAATTATAACAGGATTAAAAATAACAGGAACAGGCAAAAGGAGTGGAAAAATGGGAAAACAGAGTTGGAAAGCGGGAAATATGTTAAATCCGGTGCCGGCTGTGATGGTCAGTGTGGCGGATCAGAATCATCGGCCAAACATTATTACCGTGGCATGGGCAGGAACCGTCTGCACCAATCCGCCGATGGTTTCCATTTCCGTCCGCCCATCCCGTTATTCTTATGAGATCATAGAGAAAACCGGAGAATTTGTGATTAATCTGACCAACGAAAAACTGGCAAAGCCTGTGATTACTGCGGCGTGGTCAGCGGAAGAGATGTGGATAAATTTAAAAAAACAGGACTTACACCGGTTCCGGTGGAGCATGTGAAAGCTCCGGCAATTGCGGAAAGTCCTGTAAATATTGCCTGCAGGGTGGTGGAGAGCCATCCGCTTGGCAGTCATACGATGTTTGTGGCGGAAGTACTTGGCGTAACGGTGGATGATACGTATCTGGATGAAACAGGAAAATTTGACATCAACGGAACCGGGCTTATCATGTATTCCCACGGAGAATATTTTGCTCTTGGGAAAAAACTCGGCAAATTTGGATACAGCGTACAGAAAAAGAAAAAATGACACGCGGCTTATTGCAGCAGCGTGTCCATCAGTACAGCATATACATCTTCACTTTTCTTTTTCCAGTTATTGCAGATGCTTCTGCCTGTTCTTTTGTAGTTACGCAAAGCGTCAGGTCGATCAGAGGATTGCCGTCAGACCGTACCTGACAGCGTACTGCGTATTTCTGATTGGTTGTCTTATAGTAATCTGCCAGAATGGAATTTTCCTGTCGGAATTCTAATTTATTCTTTTCAAAAAATCCCTGAACATCATTTTCAATTCCATCATTTAATTTATCTTTGAAAAATCCAAGTGTTTCTTTTCCCGCAGAAGTCAGAGAGTACTGTGTGTTGCTGTGCGTGGACTCTGCATGGATTAAATTGGCATCGACAGATCCCCGATTACTTCCTGTACACGGAAATAGTCTGTGTATTCCTGTTCCAGAAAGAAATTGGAAATCTGGGTGTTGGAAAGCGGAAACCCTGCTTTGCTCAGCATATATAAGATCGTAAGTTTATAGATTGTAAATGGTTCAGCCATAAAAATGTTCTCCTTGTCTGGTATTGCGTTCTTTGAGACGGCGATGAATGGTGTTTAAAATGCGTTTTTTGTCTGTGCTCCAGGATGGGGCGAGTAATAGACTGCGGGGACCATCTCCCGTCAGACGGTGAACGACCATGTCTGGGGGAAGAAGTTCCAGGCAGTCGATCACAAAATCGCTGTATTCATCAAGTTCCATCATGGGAAACGGATGAAGCTGATACTGTTCTGCCAGTGCAGTGCCACGCAGGACATGCAGAAGCTGCAGCTTGATTCCAGAAACCGGAAGTGCGGCGACATGCCGGACGGTATCTTTCATCATTTCTTTTGTTTCACCGGGAAATCCTAAAATAACATGTGCGATCACGGAGATTCCAAGGGCATGAAGTTTGGATACAGCGGCATCAAACTGTGCAACCGTGGTATGCGTGTTCATGGCAGACAGCGTCTTTGCATGGATGCTCTGCAGACCAAGCTCTATCCATATGGGTTTTCCTGATTGAGATCGGAGAGGAGTTCTAAGGTTTCCGGAGGAAGGCAGTCACTTCTGGTTCCTATGGAAAGTGCAACGATTTCTTCCGGTGCCATTGCCTCGGAATAGAGCTGACGCAAAACGTCAACGGGGGCATAGGTGTTGGTAAATGACTGGAAATACGCAATGAATTTCTGGCAGTGTGTTTTGGCGGCGATTTTCTGTCTGGCCTGTATGAACTGCTCAGAAACCGGCAGAAATGCATCCGCGGCAAAATCACCGGAGCTCCGGCACTGCAGAATGCACATCCTCCGTAAGAGAGTGTTCCGTCGCGGTTGGGACACGTCATCCCACCGCTTAGACTGAGACGGTACACTTTTTCCCCGAAGACCTCTTTACAGTAATCGTTCAGAGAATAGTAGCGATTAGCGGACATGAGACTTGACTGCTTCACTTACAACTTCTGCCACACGTGGATCAAATGCTTCCGGCATAATGAAATCTTCATTTAATTCCTCGTCAGAAACTAGGGCTGCAAGTGCTTCTGCTGCTGCAAGTTTCATTTCTTCTGTGATCTGGGTGGCATGTGCTCCAATGCACCGCGGAAAATACCAGGGAAAGCGATCACGTTGTTTACCTGATTTGGGAAATCGCTCCGTCCGGTTCCGACAACTTTTGCTCCGGCAGCTTTGGCCACATCCGGCATGATCTCCGGCACCGGATTTGCCATGGCAAACAGGATGGCATCTTTGTTCATGGAAGAAACCATTTCCGGAGTGACAATGTTTGGCGCAGAGACACCGACAAAGATATCCGCACCGCGCAGTGCGTCTGCCAGCGTTCCGGAGGCATTTTCGAGATTGGTAACCTCTGTCATTTTTTTCTGCATCCAGTTTAAGTTCGGATAATCTTTTCCGATGATTCCTTCACGGTCACACATGGTCACGTGTTTGAAACCGTAAGTCAGAAGAAGTTTGGTGATTGCCACACCGGCAGATCCTGCACCGTTTACCACAACGCGGCAGTCTTCTTTTTTCTTGCCGGTCACACGCAGACCATTGATGATACCGGCCAAAACAACGATGGCGGTTCCGTGTTGGTCATCGTGAAATACCGGGATATCAAGCATTTCTTTCAGACGTTCCTCGATTTCGAAACAACGCGGAGCGGAGATGTCTTCCAGATTGATACCGCCGAATCCGGGAGCTATATTTTTCACAGCCTGAATGATCTCTTCGGTGTCCTGAGTGTCCAGACAGATCGGTACAGCGTTAACATTTCCAAATTCTTTGAATAATACACATTTTCCTTCCATGACCGGCATAGCGGCATAAGGACCGATATTTCCAAGGCCGAGAACGGCGCTTCCGTCGGAAACAACGGCAACCGTGTTGGCTTTCCATGTATAAGTGTAGGCAGCAGTTTTATCTTCCGCAATTACTTTGCAGGGTTCTGCAACACCCGGGGTGTATGCAATCGCGAGATCCTCGCGGGTTTTTACTTTTGATTTTGCAACGGTTTCGAGTTTCCCATTCCATTCTTTGTGGCATAAAAGTGCCTTTTCTTTATTATCCATAGTAATTTTCTCCTTTACATACTCATACTTATTCACAATACCATTCTTGCGCATGAAAAAAAAAGACTTCCTATTTTACCGGAAATAGTGTATAATAGCTGCATTAGATAATATTTGAAATGATTCATAGTCGTTTCTGACTGATATCCCATGCAAATAAGTGAAATTTATGAAGTGATTTACCATACGGAATAAGTTTATATTTTTTAAGAAGGAGCAGATGGAATGAGGGAAAAATATGAGAGCCTTTCTTTGGTTGTGTTAAAAGACCTGGCAAAGGCACGCGGGCTCAAAGGAATCTCAACAATGAAAAAAGGAGAGCTGATTGATCGGATGCTGCAGGAAGATGAGCGGGAGAAAGAGACAGCACCGAAGGCAAAGACGGTATATACCGCGCGGACAGCTTCCGGACAGGAAGGAAGAAAACATACGCCAAAACAGCGAAGGGAAGAGCATCCGTCCCATACGGAGGAACACAACAGCCCGGAGCATGGAGAGAACGTGCATGCATCGCAGGAGCAGACCTATAAGGTGCAGGAGGATAATGACAGTGCCGCGATCAAAGAAGATATCGTCAGCCTCGACAGTGGAAATACAGCGAGCGGTATTCTGGAGGTTATGGCAGACGGATTCGGTTTTATCCGCTGTGAAAACTATCTGCCGGGGGAACATGACGTTTATGTGGCGCCGTCCCAGATCCGCAGATTTAATCTAAAGACAGGGGATATTGTCTGTGGAAATAACCAAAGTGAAATCCGAGCGGGAGAAATTTTCCGCCCTGCTGTATGTGACTTCGGTAAACGGATATCATCCTTCGGAAGCACAGAAGCGGACAAACTTTGAGGATCTGACCCCAATTTTTCCGAATGTGCGTCTGCGCATGGAACGTCCCGGAGGTTCGGTTGCAATGCGCGTGATGGATATTGTTTCCCCGATTGGAAAAGGGCAGCGTGGTATGATTGTATCCCCACCGAAAGCAGGTAAGACAACGCTTTTAAAGGAAGTTGCCAAGTCGGTAAAGGAAAATAACCCGGAGATGCATCTGATCATTCTGCTGATTGACGAGCGGCCGGAGGAAGTAACCGATATTAAAGAGGCGATTGAGGGAGAAAATGTAGAGGTCATTTATTCTACTTTCGATGAGACCGCAGAACACCATAAGCGGGTATCGGAAATGGTAATCGAGCGTGCAAAACGTCTGGTGGAACATAAAAAGGATGTGATGATTCTCCTCGACAGTATCACACGTCTGGCACGTGCTACAACCTGACCTGTACGCCGAGCGGCCGGACACTTTCCGGTGGTCTTGATCCGGCGGCACTGCACATGCCGAAACGATTTTTTGGTGCAGCCCGGAATATGAGAGAAGGCGGAAGCCTGACCATTCTTGCCACGGCACTGGTCGATACCGGAAGCAAGATGGATGACGTGGTATTTGAGGAATTTAAGGGAACCGGTAACATGGAACTTGTTCTTGACCGGAAACTTTCCGAAAAGAGAATTTCCCTGCGGTGGATATTGTAAAGTCCGGCACGCGAAGAGACGATCTGCTGCTTGATCCGCAGGAGCGTGAGGGCGTGGAGAATATGCGCCGGGCATTAAACGGCATGCGGTCGGATGAGGCTGTGGAGAATATTTTAAATATGTTTGCACACACGCGAACAAATGCTGATTTTATCAATCTTGTAAGAAAAAACAGAATTCTTTAAATTACTATTGCATTTGCATGGACGCTATGTTACAATAATTAAGCTGTTTATCGGGATGTAAACGGACGAAAGTGTCGCTCTTGTAATAAGTATCATATGCGGATCGGGCATACGGGTATAAAGAGTGTGACAGGAACCAGAGTCAGTCGGAAGACTGATTACAGAAAACGATAAGAATATAAAGAGGTGAAAATCATGAGAGAAGGAATCCATCCAGATTATTATCAGGCAACCGTTACCTGCAACTGTGGAAACACATTCGTTACAGGTTCTACAAAGCCGGAGATCCACGTAGAAATCTGTTCTAAGTGTCATCCATTCTATACTGGACAGCAGAAGGCTAACCAGGCTCGTGGACGTATCGAACAGTTCAACAAGAAGTATGGCATGAAATAGAATTGATAAGTCACGTAAAAAGGTTGAGGCTGTGTATTGCCTCAACCTTTTTCTCTTACAGGGGGAAATATGAAATATTCAGGAGTTGGCGGGCAGGCAGTCATGGAAGGTGTCATGATGAAAAACGAAGACCGTTATGCGGTTGCCGTTCGCAAGCCGGATCACACCATTGATGTAAAAGTCTCCACATTTAAAGAGACAATTAAAAATAAAAAACTGCGGCGTCTGCCATTCATCCGTGGTGTCATTAATTTTATAGAATCACTGATCCTTGGCATGCAGACACTCATGTATTCGGCTTCCTTTTTTGAAGACGATGAGGATGAAAAAAGAAAAAAGAAGCCATGACGACAGGAGGAAGGAAAGGCG
>ENA-OQCE01000285-OQCE01000285.1-human-gut-metagenome-genome-assembly--contig:-NODE-285-length-24630-cov-2.844795_pt1 | contig 24630 bp, 36 predicted proteins | sample MGYA00242495_ERZ504572 | MGnify/ENA primary metagenome ERZ504572 (study PRJEB26092, sample SAMD00036228) | human gut metagenome | host: Homo sapiens | study: EMG produced TPA metagenomics assembly of... | reverse complement strand
CTTTATTGATTTTGTAAATTATTAGGATAATTTTAGATTAATCACGGTTAAATTTTATTTTAAATTATATTTATATTTTATATTATATTAGTTTGTTTATCGCTATTTATTTAATCTTTTGCGATATTTAATATCACATTTCAGCAAAAAAGTTATTCTTAGCTAAAAAAAGTAAAGCTGCCTGCGATTCATTGACAGAAAAAGTGTTCCCCGATATGATAGGATGTATCACACATAATTAGTAGGAAAGAAGGATCACAATGGCTCCCAACAGCCCCTTTGACGAATTGGTGAACCGACACGGAACAAGCTGCCTCAAATATGATTTTGGTCTTGCCCGAAAAGGCCGTACGGACTTCTTCCATGTGGGTTGCTGATATGGATTTTGCTCTCCCAAAGGATATCCTCGCTGATTTTCACGCCCGTATCGATCACGGAATCTTTGGTTATACCGACCCTGACGCGGACTACTACGAAGCCTTGGATGGCTGGTTTTCCCGCCACCACGGGTACCACATCAAACCTGAATGGGTGACAGTGGGCTGCGGCGTCGTCTATGGTCTTGCTACAGCCATCAAGGCCTTTACACGCCCAAATGACGCGATTTTGATTCAGCAGCCGGTCTACTACCCTTTTCGTGAAGTCATTGAAGATAATGGCCGCGTCTTTGTCAATAGCCAGCTTCGTAATGAAGGAGGCGCTATACGATTGACTTTGACGATGTAGAAAAAAAGATGATCGCCCACAACGTGAAAGCCCTGCTCCTTTGCAGTCCCCATAATCCTGTGGGACGCGTCTGGTCACGAAAAGAGCTGGAACGCCTAGGAGACCTTTGCCTTACCCACCATGTCATCATCCTCTGCGACGAGATCCACTGCGATTTTGTCTATGCGCCCCATCACTTCACAAGTTTCCTGACCCTTGATGAAAAATATCGCAGGAACCTCGCCGTCTTTACATCGCCCAGCAAAACATTCAACGTTGCAGGCTTCCAACCGGGAAATATCATCATCCTGATGAAACACTCCGCCAAGCGTATCGCCGGGCCAATGCCGCGTCTGGCTACAGTCAGGGCAGCATTATGGGGCAGATTGCCGTAAAAAGCTGCTACACCAAAGGGGACGCCTGGGTAAAGGAACTTGTAGCTACATCAAGGGCAATATCGACTGGACGAGGGACTTTGTCAAGAAGAACCTTCCTCAAGCAGTCATGACCGATCCCGAAGGCACCTATCTTGTATGGATTGACTTTTCCGGATATGGTCTTTCGGATGAAGGCTTGGAAGAAGCCGTTACGGATAAAGCCAAACTCTGGCTTGACTCGGGAAAGATCTTCGGGCCGGAAACCGCCCAATTCGAGCGCTTCAATATGGCGGCACCGAGGGCTGTGATTGAGGAGGCCTTTGGGAGATTAAAGAAGGCACTGGAAAATTAAATAAAAGGTCAGTCCAAAAATCGGGCTACCCTTTTATTTAATATGCTCTTAATCGGGCGGCCCAAATACACCGATTGATGTTATGATTCCAAAAGACCGCAAGAGACAATCTCTAAGGGTGCGGACCCAAACCGTCCTTCGGAACCGGAGGCCGAATTGATTTTTCAATAACACGGTTCTGCGGTCTGCCTGATATGGTAAATGCCCTGCCTACGGAGAGCCTTGAACCATCGAAAAATGCTCCTTGCTCCCGCTCATATTGTAATGTCGGGGCACCCCCTTCCCACCCGCTTGATGGTTCCCCGCCCCGGCAAAGGGACGGATTGCTGCTGCGCGACCATCGCGTTGTCGGGGGTACGTTTCTTGTCCCTGCAGAAAAAAGAGCTGCCAGTGACGAGTTAGCCCATCCCCCATCATCACAGAAAAAGGCCGCACAGAAATGATTCCATCATTTCTGTGCGGCCTTTTTCTTTTTCTCTTACATCTTAAAATCGATAACAGCGGAGACGCCGACGCCTTCGACGCGATTCACGTTTGTAATATTGATGTTGTCAATGGGGATGAGCCTTTGATACGGGCAATCTTACTGAATTTAAATTCAAGCTGGCCCACGGCTTTTACCTTATCCACTTGGGCTTTTGGCCCCACGACCTGGACAGCACCGATGTAGCCGCCCGTCCCCATACTGAGGATGGGCACGACCTTTGTTGCATAGTCCGTACTGACTTCATTTTGGGAAAAAATCTTGTTGATGAAGGTATTGATTTCTCCGCCAAACTGATTGACGAGGTAGCTGATACCGCCGAGTTTCAGAACGGATCCAAAATCAAAAGCCTGAGCCGTCATCACCCACCGCCAAAGCCAAAAAGGGATGCGGCAAGAACACCTGCAATAAATTGTTTCTTGATCATTTTTGTCCTCCTACTTCCTGGCAGATATGTTTTCTCTATTGTACCCAAAAGATTTGGACAATTTGTGACAAAAAGAAAACTGCAGGGAGGGATGATCCCTTACAGTTCTTTTTTGAAATAGACGGTCACATGCTTTTTCCCAGCAAGCTGTTTTTCTCCCACTTCCGTAAAGCCAAGGTGCCGGTACATCGCCGCAAGCAAGGATGACTCTTGGCCGTACCAAGGTCACGGCGGTGCATGAAGCAGCTTGGTCAAGATTTCTATTTCTACATAATGAAGGAGTTTAGTGGCGTTTCCTTGATGCGCCTCATCGGGATCCGTAATGAAGTGTCCAATATGGGGCACACCAAAGGGGCCAGATGGTGCCCCCAAGGCATCCGCAGGGAAATGCACTCACGAGCTTATGGTCCACAAAAAGACCAAAGGTCGGCTCTTCCTGGAGCCATTGTATGGCCTCTTCCCGCGTTTCATCCATGGCGTCAAAAGAAAGTGGATATGCCGGTCAGTTGCGTAGCTCGATGGAGGACGTCAAAATAAGCATCTCCATCGTCTTTAGTCAAGAGGCGGTATTCAACCACAAGGCAGCCTCCTTTTTGGGGTCCATTTCATCGCAGGAAAGGCATTGCGGAGCCAGGAACCGGCTAAGGAACTGACGGGTCCTTTTCTCCTTCGGATGGACGAGGACTTCCTGGGCACTCCCCCGCTCCACAATATAGCCATTTTCCATAAAGACAACTTGATCGGCCACTTCCCTGGCAAAGGCAATCTCGTGAGTCACAATAATCATGGTAATCTTTAATTTTGAGGCAATCTCTCGGATCACAGACAACACTTCTCCCACGATTTCAGGGTCCAGGGCGCTCGTTGGTTCATCAAACAAGATGACCTTAGGATTCATGCAAGGGCCCGGGCAATGCCAACGCGCTGCTGCTGACCGCCTGAAAGCTGGATGGGATAGGCATTCAGATATTCTGCCATGCCGACCTGCTGCAGGCAGGCAATGGCTTTTTCACGGGCTTCCTTTTTGGCCATTTTCTGGACCGTCACAAGCCCTTCCATCACATTTTGAAGAACGGTCATATTGGAAAAAAGATTGTAAAGCTGAAAAACCATGGCCGTATTGCGGCGGACATGAAGGATTTCCTTTTTGCTGGCGCGTTTCATATCAATGATGGGTTCCTCATCAAGCTGAAGCGTCCCTTTATCAGCGGGTCCCAAAAAATTAATGGTTCTCAAAAAGGTCGTTTTCCCACTCCCAGAAGGGCCTATGATGACTGTCACACTGCCCGTTGGCACCTCAAGGCTGACATCTTTTAGGACCGGGCGTTTCCCATAGCTTTTTTCAACGTGCTCAATGCGGATCATGCTAGATTCCCCTTTCTAAACCGATTGCTTCTAACTTCCATCTTCCCAAAAATAAATTCAAATCCGACGCCCATAAGCCAATAAAGGATTGCTACTGCCATATAGGCTTCAAAGTAGCGCATACTGTCTTCGCTGAACAATTTGGCTGCACCAAAAAGCTCAACTACGGTAATGACAAAGACGATACTTGTACTTTTCATAGTCGAAAGAAACTGATTGGCAAACATGGGCAGGGCCACCGTTACTGCTTGAGGGAAGATGACCCGAAAAAAAGCCTGAAGTCCTGTCATTCCAATGGATTTGGCGGCTTCTTTCTGACCTTCCGGTACTGCTTCATAGGCAGCTCGAAAAATCTCCGTTAAATACGCCCCGGTATGGAGGGTGAGCCCCACGACAGCTACTTGGAGGGCTGTTACTTTTTCCACGGGAAAATGAAATACGCCTTCTTGGTCCATGGCCATAACAAAAATGGGCAGTCCATAATAGACAAGATAGAGCAGGACCATATTCGGCAAGCTACGGCAGATGAGGACATAAAGGGCGGCCAGTTCCTTAAAAAGAGGGACTCTGCGGATTTCAAGAAAAGCGCAGAAAAGGGCCCAGAAAGTGCCTAGACAAACACTGCTGACAGTCAGTCCCAAAGTCACCTTGAGATAGGGAAAAATGTAGACGAGGCCTGAGACAATATAGGATGGATCAAAAAAAGCTGTACTATTCATATTCTCCTCCTATCACGGTCAAGGTGTCTTCTGAAATCCGAAAATGATGTTCAAGGGCCCGTCCCAATAAGGTAAGGGCAAAGATCATCGCCCCATAAAGGATGGCGACATCCACGTATAGTTCCAGATACCGCTGGGAATTTCCGCCCATGAGTTCAGCTTGGCGCATAACATCAACAATGCCTACATTAAAGATCAAGGCCGTGCCTTTAAGGGTGCTGATGACCTCATTCACAAGAGGCGGGATGGAAAGCACAAAAGCCTGAGGAAGGACGATGCGCCGATAAATCTGGCATCGGTCATTCCTAAACTGGCAGCGGCCTCTTTTTCTCCCGGCTGGATGGCCGCTAAGCTCCCACGCAGGATTTCCGCCCCATAGCCAGCAACGTGGAGTGCAAAGATCACCAAAACAAAGAGCAAGGGCGGCAGGTCCGACACATCCACGCCTGCACCTGAAAGAAGCTGGGGAACACCAAAATAGACAACAAAGAGTTGGACGATAAAGGGAGTACTGCGGATAAAGGAAATAAAGATTCGATAGCCCCCACTTACTATGCGCGATCCCTGATCCTTCCATACGGCCAGAAGGGCTGCCAAAATAAGTCCTGGGACAACGGATAGGAGCGTCACAAAGAGCGTTACGGAAAGGTAGCCGGCCAGTTTGGGCAGCGAGGCAAGCATATAGGCTGAACTGAAATAACTTCCTATTTTTGTTTCACTCCTTTCCTTGGTTCTTTATTTTGGCTGGACGGTGTAGTCCTTGCCAAGGTACTGTTCGGAGAGCTTTTTCAAGGTTCCGTCTGCCTGCATTTCTTTTAGCACCTTATCAATCTTTTGGATGACGGATTCAAACTTAGGATCCTTACGGAACATGAAATAGGTCGGAACAGACTGGAAGACGGGGCCAACAGAAACAACAGGGAGATTCTTGTCCTTTCGGGCCGCAGCCACGACATATTCATATTCTCCTGCGGCATCTGCCCGTCCTGTTGCAACAAGATTCAGGTTTTCCGCAGATCCCTTATCACTGTAAATGGCCTCAATGGCATTGCCATTTTTCTTATTGAGATCGTTGATGAGATCGCGGAACTCAGAATTTGCCGTAAGGGCAACCTTCTTTCCCTTGAGGTCGTCGAGACTCTTGATGTCCGTACGGCCTTCTTTGACAACAAGTTTCCGAGCCGTGTAGTTATTGGGCACATTCGTATAAAGGTACTTTCCTTCGCGAGCCGGATTGCGCCGCATTTGGTTGGCGATGGCATCAACTTGTTTGGAGTTCATGGCAACAATGGCAGCATCGACGGCCATTGCCTTGAATTCAAAATGCAGACTCGGATCACGGCGTTCCACTTCCTTAAGGATTTCCACATCATAACCGGTGAGGTTTCCCTTATCGTCCGTATAGGTGAACGGTTTCGCCGTTCCACGGGTGGCCACCACAATCTTTTGAGCCTCTTTATGGGGGACATTCCCTTCTTTTTTATCATTTCCGCAGCCGGCCAAGGCAACGACAGCAGCGACAACGGTCAAAACAGCCGTCCATTTTTTCACGCGGTTTATCTTCATCATACTTCCTCCCCTGATTCTACACTTAGGAGCGGCCAAAGTGACTCCATGGTCCCCTTGGGCCAATTCCTCGTTTGTTCCATAACTTTTCCGGCCCAGTTTTCATCCTTCGAAAGGGCCAATTTTTCAAATAGGTCTTCCTCTGTAAAGGTCGATTGGGCGACCCTGGCGGTGCGGATTCCTCTGCCGTGATGACCTTTCCCGATCTTGTCTGGACTGTTACAACAATCCTGCGCACACTTTTGGGGACACGCGGCAAATCACGGCTCCGCTGCATTCTGGGTAAGGCTTTTGTAAAGCTTTCCGGGACCTTTTCCAGATCAAAGAATCGGTCTTCTACGCACCCTTGGGTCAGAACCTGATAAGCGACGTATTCCATGGAAAACTTCCCTTCCACTCCTGTTAGAGGCGCCTCATAGCGAAGGGCTTTATCTGCGCCAGGCGGAAAATGAAAAACAATTTTTTGAAGGTCATCGAGCCGAATACCCTGCTGCCATAGCTTCTTACAAGCAGCTTCCCCACCAATGGCGGCACTGCAGTAAGGATGGGTCTTCATCCATAACCCGGGATCGAGGATCTGCCCTTTATTGAGCCAGTTAGACTCAAAAAATTCAGCACTACCCGTTGGTGCTGAAAAGGTTTTCAGCCATCCCGTTTGGGAATTGAAGGGTGTTTCCCTAGCGGACAGCCCGACAGCGGTTACAAGGTCAAAGGCAAAGACCGCGTTTCTTGCAGCAAAGCCTGAATGAAGGGGTTTTCCATCACTGCCGGCCTGCATCCCCAGACCGCCGGACTGACTGCCGCAGAGGGATAAGAGCTGCGCCGTTTTAGACTCGTCAAGTTGGGCCCATTTAGCTAGGGCGCAGGCGCCGCCCAAAGGCCCAAGGTTCCTGTGGAATGCCACCCCTGCCATTTATGTTCGGGATTGACAAGACTTCCCAATAGGCCTTCCAATTCAGCGCCCACAACATAGGCGGTCAAGAAGTCTTTGACTGACTGCCGCGACGCCATAACAGAAAGGAGGACGGAAAAAAGAACGGTACTGAAATGACCGGCAATATTTGATTGGGCATCATCAAGGTCAAGATAATGGGAAGCAAACCCGTTATAAAAGGCAGCAAAAATGGGGTAGCTGGTTCCCTTCTGTCCCACCATAAGACCCTTACCGGCAAACCCCTGGGCCCAGTGTGCCGCCGCCTTGACTTTCTGCCTCCCTACCGCCCGATAAAGGGAAGCGAGGTAGTCCAAGAACGCTCTTCTTGCTTCCAGCAAAAGATCGTCCCGATGGGTCAGATCTGTTTCCTTGATGAGCCGGTCAATGGTTCCCGTAATGTCATCCATGGTTTCCACCCCTGCCGCTTTTATTTAGCGAATTTTGCCGCCCGGTCATTAGGCTCTTCCCAAATTGACATATCCGGGCCTTTAGGCACAATGCGCGGAAAATCTTCAAAAGGCGTGTGATCTACATAATAAAAACGCTTGCGCATGGAGTCAAAATCCGTATTCTTTCCAAAGGCCGGATGGGAATAAAGATCCTTTGCATAATTCCAAAGATTGGGATAATCCACGAGCCGTTTTTTGTTCACATAATATTTTTGATAGAACACAAGATCGAAACGGGCAAGGGTCACATAAAGCCGAATATCCGGATCGGTGATGGTATCGCCAAATAGGTAGCGCCGTGAACTAAGACGTTTTTTCCAGCCAGTCCAGACGGTCAAAGACTTTATTGTAGTAGAATTCATAATCCTTCTGGCTGGTAACAAGGGCTGCCAGGTTGACTGCAAGATTGACGTCAGCATAGATGATGTCATTGAGGGCATCAATATCATCATGCAGGGCTTCTGGATAAAGATCCGGTGCGTCAGGACGGAAGTATTTTTTCCAGGCCGTTTCCAGCTCCGTCGTAAGGTCGTGGTAGTCATTATTGACAACAGCGCCCGTTGTGACATCAACAATGGCAGGAACGGTGCTGCGCTGATCATAATGAGGATTGCCTTTTCGATAGCATTCCCCCAGGGAATGAACCTTCAAAACAGGGTCAACGCCGTCGGGATCAAGGGTGAAGAACCAATCACCAACAACACCGGCAGGACGCAGGGGATCGACAACCCCCTTGGAAATCACTTGATCAAGACCTAACAGATCGATGGCAATGGCAATCCTATGAGCCACGGACAATGGCGGGACCAAATGAGACGATACCGTCCCGCTTCCACAGGAAGGAAACCCGGTCCTTCACCAAAGGGCGTCGTAAACTGCGGTTCCTCGTCGTCAGCATATTTTTGGCGACGATTGAAGTTGGAATGGTCCTGTCCATCATATTCCTTTTGAACCGTATGGGCCCGGGGATTACTGGAATGAAACTCGGAAAAAGTCAATGGGGCATGGTTCATGGCTTTTTTTACCGTAACCTTTTTCCATTCTGCTGCGATTTCAGGATCTTTTGCAAAACTCATCTTATCCGCTCCTTTAATTCCTATATATTTTCTATGTTTTTGGTTATGCCCTATATCATAGCACTTTAGTCTAATTTGTCAATCAATTTTTTTTCATAAACTATATTCTTATTATTAATAATCTCAATGATATGATTATAAAGCCGTTTATTGGGATGGCTTGAGATAAACCGTGTTTCTATGCGCTTTATCGCACAAAAAAAGCTTTTCGCATCAGCCAATCAAACTGCCTCTGCGAAAAGCCAACAAATAAAGCATTGATTTCTTATCCTACTGAAAAACTAGTAATTTGTAAGATCCATCTCATGAAAAATCTCCCCGTCAAGTTTTCCACGTGACTTTGCTGCCCTTTATGACGAGGTAGCTATGGGGCGAATTCTCTTTGGGTAAGGTCACGGACCCAGGATTGAGAACCCAGTGATCTGTCCCAAAGGGCGTCCAATTAGGCACATGGGTATGGCCATGGAGCAGGATATCACCTGGGCCCAAGGGCGGCAAGGCACTCAGGTTATAATGATGGCCATGGGTCACAAAATAGGTCCGTTCCCCTACCATCATGAGGGCATAATCCGCATGATAGGGAAAGCAAGGACCATTTGATCAACTTCACTGTCGCAATTGCCCCGTACAGCCGATATGGGGCAAGGCGCGTTCGTAAGTAGCGCAATGACTTCCTTAGGGGCATAGCCTTTGGGAAGATCATTGCGGGCCCCATGGTATAGCAGGTCCCCCAACAGAAGCATTCGTTCCGCCTTTTCCCGTGCGGCTGCTGCCATGAGTTTTTTCGTGTAAAAACCCGAACCATGAAGGTCAGACGCTACGATAATCTTCTTCATCCTTCTTCCTCCTCCAGATAATAACGGATCTCGTCGAGGCAGCGAGGAAAGAGCACAATTTCTTCATAGTCAGAAACGATGAATTCCTGCCGGCCCATGCGCTGACACATGGATTCCAAAGGATCATAATAGCCGCTTACATTGTAGATGAGGAGGGCGCGGTGCACTTTTTGAGGCGTCTTAGGCTCATGATTTCAGAGATCTCTTCCAAGGTTCCTGGCCCGCCGGGAAGGGCAATGAAGGCTTCGCCCAGGTCGATCATCCGTCTTTTGCGATCTTCCATGGTTTTCACCGTATAAAGCTTTGTGAGCCGGTCATGGACCTTATCCGGGGTCTTCAAAAATTCCGGGATGACCCCAATGACGGGACCTCCCTCGGCAAGCACCGCGTCCGCTACGGCACCCATAAGGCCAATCTTGCCACCTCCATAGATGAGGGTATGGCCATTTGTGCCAATCCAGTGTCCCAGTTCTTTGGCTTTTTCTTGGTAAATGGGATCCGCACCAAACTGGGATCCACAGTAGACGGTGATATTCATAGAAAACTCCTTTGGATAATTGAGGAAAAGGACCCACTCCGCAAGGGGCGTGGATCCAAAGTAATCAGAGAATGCTTAGTTCTGAGTTAAGAAGGTCGGTGACGAACATGTGACCAGGAGCATGCGTAATCATAAACTCAGGTTTTACGGCCATGGCGACGGCTTGAGGCGTTACGCCGCAGGCCCAGAATACAGGAATTTCCCCAGGACCAATGGTGCTTGGTTCCCCAAAATCAGGATGATTGATGTCCTTGATCCCGATGGCGGCAGGGTCCCCCATATGAATGGGAGCGCATGGACGTTGGGCATACGGCTTGTGACCTGGACGGCACGGATGGCGTCCTTCATCTTCATAGGGCGCATAGAAACAACAGTTGGTCCATGGAAGACGCCGGCGGGGATGCATTCGCGGTTCGTAATATACATGGGAACGTTGTGCCTTCCGTGATGTGGCGTACTTCAAGGCCCGCGTCAAGGAGCGGTCCTTCAAAGGAAAAGCTGCAGCCGAGAAGAAAGGCGACAAGGTCATCACGCCAATATTGTTCAAGGGTGGCCACTTCTTCTGCCATCTCGCCGTGACGATAGATGCGGTATTTGGGAATGTCATAGCGCAGGTCGGCACCGGGCGCGGCAAGGCGCGGCTCGGGGTTTCCCACTTCCGTTACATCAAGGATGGGGCAAGGTTTGGGATTGCGTGTTGCAAAAAGGAGAAAATCAAAGGCCAGGTCCTTGGGCAAAATGACGAGGTTTGCTTGAGCGTAGCCATTGCAAACGCCAGAAGTCTGACCTGTAAAGCGGCCGGAACGAACAAGCTCACGAAAAGCGGTCGGTTTCATGGTACTGCAGTCCATTGTCATGCCTCCTTTTGCCGTCTAAGCGGCATCCTTGTAAAATATACTTATGCTCCTTTCACTATACCCTATCTTGATGGCTTTGTGAACTCTTTTTTCAGCGGCAAAGGCCGCCGCCCGTAGCAGCGGCCTTCATTTCAGGAAATGAGTGCGTTCCACTGACGGGCAGGACCCGTCATGCCAGATTTTTTTGAGGAAAAGGAACCTGTTGCTAGAAAGACCATAACGAGGTCCCAGGTACGAAACATCTTTTCTTCTGCCATTTTAATCATGAAGAATCCCTCCCTTTCAGATTGGTTCAAATGAGCTGGGAAGATCAGTTTCCCTTCAAGAAACGGATTTTGATTATTCCTTTCTTGAATGTTTTTCATTATACGCTCCTTTTCGTTCACGTAAAGGCCTTCACAAATCCTTCACAATTTCAATTTGCAAGTTCATTTATATTGTAATTAATTTTACTTAATCTCGAAAAACTTATCACATTTCACCAATTTCTTGAGTTTATTTTCATTTAACCGTTCTATTTTATCAGTAAAAATCCACACGAGATAGGATTTCCTTTTCTCATGTGGAGGGCAATATTTTTTAGGATCTGTATTTTTCTGAACAACAAGCATCCTCAGGCAACGGTCATGGTCACATCCCCTTTGCGTCTTTGAAGGCGCCCCATCTTGTGATAGAGGTAGAACCAGTAGCTTGAAAGGACGGTAAGAAGGATAACCCAGGAAATGGGCCAAGACAAATAAACAAGGGAAACAGGGCAGTTCGGGGCGCCGAGGTAGGCAATCCAGCCCAGGCGGAAGACGCAGGTCGCAAAAAGGTTCACGACCATGGGAGCAACGGAAATCCCGAAGCCGCGGATACTGCCAACGAGGACGTCTGCAATGCCAAAAACAAAATAAGGGGCGGTCACCCACAAAAGCCGTTCTACACCATAAGCGATGACATCAGGGTTGCTGTTAAAAAGGCCAATCATTTCCGGTGCCCAGAGCCGCGCGGCAATGGCCTCCATGATGCCTACACAGGTCACAAGGCTGACACAGATTGTAACAACCCGTTTCACGCGCTCCCATTTACCGGCGCCCAGGTTTTGTCCCACAAAGGTCATGCTCGCCTGATGGAAGGCATTCATGAGGATATACATGACGTTTTCAATGTTGGCCGCGGCGCCGCAAGCTGCTACGACCAGACTGCCATAAGTATTGATAGCGCCTTGGATGACGACGTTGGAAAGACTGAAAAGACAGGCCTGGATGCCCGCAGGAACACCGATACGGCAAAGGTCATAAAGGGCGTTGCGATGGATGGCAAGCGCCGAACGTCAAAACGCCAGGCCCTGTTTCCTTGCTAAGGCAGCGAAGGACCAAGAAGGCACTGAGGGCCTCACTAATGATGGTCGCAAGAGCTACACCGGCCACATCAAGCTTCAGGAAAATGACAAAGATGAGGTTCAGCACCACATTCGTCACGCCACTAATGATGAGGAAGAAAAGCGGCCGCTCCGTATCACCAATGGCGCGCAGCGCTGCCGTCCCATAGTTATAGGCCATGAGAAAGAGGGTTCCTGAAAAATAGATACGCATATAAAGGAGCGCTTTATCATAGACATCCGGCGGTGTACTCATCCAGTGCAAGACGTAAGGAATGAAGATGATGGCAACGCTCCCCATGATAAGACCGCCTACAAGGGCAACGGTCATCGCCGTATGAAGGGCATGGGAAATTTCCCGGTCCTTATCTCCGGCGCCAACATAGTTGGCAATGAGGACATTGACGCCAACGGAAATCCCAACCAGCATGTTGATGAAGAGAAAGATGGTTGATGTCGAACTGCCAACGGCAGCAAGGCTGCTATAGCCCGCAAACTGACCGACCACAATGACATCGGCCGCGTTAAAGGCAACCTGCAGAAGGCTTGTCAGCATGACGGGCACACTGAAAAGAAGAATTTTCCCAAGCAGAGGTCCGTGCGTCATATCAAGATTGCGTCTTTTTCTCACAGCCATGTTCCTCCAAGCTCCATGATTTCCTTATTCTACCATATTGTGTGATTTATTTGTAAACAATTTATGGGGTAAATTGGGCGAAAAGTCGGGTGATGGAGCCTAAGCGGTTAACTAAGGCGCTGCTAGGGCAGCTTGGCTAAAGCGGGCGATATGAAATGAAAGATGACCCTTGGCTAAGACGATTCGCCTGGCTTAGGAGGCTAGGAGGCTGAAAATCGGAGGGGAAAAGACCGTAAGACGTGCATCGAACCTAAAGAAAAAAAATATAAAGAAAGCCTCAAACCGAATCAAGACACGAATTCGGTTTGAGACCTTCTTGTTGGACCAGCAATATTTTTATTTTTAATTAACCTAAAGATGTTTTACAGCATGAAATTAGGAAGCAATTTCTTCTTATTAGCTCTATCTGGTTCTATCTTTTTCCTTAGAGACGGCATATGCTGTTCTTCCTTACCAGGGTGGGAGACCATGAAAGGGTTCATGAATTGAACCCCTTCATGGAGCGATTTTGGTAAGACGTCTACACACGAGAAGGAGCAAGGGGCATTTTTCGATGATTCAAGGCTGTCCGTAGGCACAAGCTCTGCTGGCCAGGCAGACCGCAAAACCGTGTTATCGAAAAATATATTCGGCGCCCTCTCTTGAAGAGGGATGGTTTGGCGCCGTGCGTTGGGCCTTTCAGCTAGTTATCACAGGCAGCTTTAGCCTTCCTGCTTGCAGGTTTAGGCGTCTGCATCAATCCCCTATCACTTTCATTTCTTAACGGTCAAGGTATGGCCGTTTTTATGGATGGTGCCGTGATTGACAAGCTGCGTCACAACGGAGTCTTCTGTCAGGTCCCACACGGCGCCTTTTTCAACGGTCACAGAAAGGGTGCCGTCCGCTTTTGACGCCGCACGATTTTCTTCAATTTGGGTCGAACCCGTAAAAGTGCTTCCCGCCCCCAAAGTGAGGTCCAGTTTGGAAATGGTATCGGTCACAATGCGGCCGGAAAGAGTCTGGTCCTTGGTCGTAATGACAGCATCTCCTCCATTGACACCAGCTTTCCCCCAGCCCCTCGAGGCGCTGTTACCCGAGACACGGATAAGGCTTTTTGGGCCTCCTCCTGCTTAATGTCCACATGGTCCAGGAAAATACGGCATTTCGTGTTGGTTACATAAATGACATCGCCTTTATGAACCATAAGGGATCCCCCGACCATGGAAAAAGTACTCTTGCCTTCTTCCGCATCGCCGCTCATGGATTGATAGATCATGATTCCCTGCGTATTTTCTTCTTGGATTGTTTTAGGGCCCATCAGGCGCGATTCATCCATGGCGCCTTCCAAACTGCAGTCCGTAAGGGAAATACTATTTTTGCCTTCAATAACGGCCCCTTCAGAATGGGCCGCACGCAAAGCCGCTCCTGTTACGGCAATATCTGCTGTGGAGTAGATGGCCGGGGATCCATGTCCCTTGGTCTCAAACGTGCCGCCAGTAACGCGGACCGTTCCGCCCCCTCGGTCGGAACGAATGGCCGCAGCGGAATCTCCCTCTGTCAAGACCTTTACGTCAACGGCCTTCATGCTGGCTCCGCCTGTTGTCTGAAGACCGCCGGAATTGCGTCCTGTCGTATGGATGGTGACATTTTGTGCCGATACTTTCGTACCTTTGCCGTAGCTAAAAAGGGCGTTGCCATTGGGTGCGTTTGACGTAATGGCTGTATCTTCCACAGTAAGCGCTGCCCCATCCGTTGCCAAAACAGCTGCATTCATGCCGTAGAAGTCGCCGCCTTCCGTAGAAGACGAAGTGCCGCCCAATTTTTCGATTTTGCTGCTTTTTAGCGTGACTGTGGCACCTTTGACGCGCAGGGCATTTTCATTGCTCCCTGTGGAGGTATAGGTCTTTTCCGTAAGGGTTTGCGCCTTAGTTACGGTCACCTTCGCAGTTCCCTGCATCACCGTTTGCGGTGGATTGAAGCCGCCCATTCCCCCTTGCGGCGGCATTCCTTGCGGGGGCATTCCATCCGGCGGAGGACTAGGCGGCAGTGGCTGTGAAGAGGCACTGGAAACACGCAGGTCCGTACTTGCCGCTTCACACGCAGCATAAAAAGATGTCCCTAGGGGACTCATAAGAAGGGCCGCCAATACGGCCGCTGTCATTTTTTTCATGGCAATCACCTCGGATTCTATCATAAGGGAATGAAGTGAAGGCGGGATGAAGAACCTTTTTTAGTCAGAGCAAAAATCGCTCTGATTTGTTGAACATACGTGAACCCTTTGCTATAGGACATATTGATCTGAGGCAAGGGGCTCATGGCCTATCGTACAATGGGCCATCTCACGTTTGGGGACAGTTGGTGCCTGGGTGCTTTTCCTCCTAACCACGTGTCGTCACTTCCAGCGCCCAGCTTATCAGGCAAGAGGCTTTTTCAGCCTATGGACCTATACGCAGCCAGCAGCGTTGTCGCCCACAACCTCAATCTCCTCGCTATACACAAACCGTATGCCGTCGTCGATGAAGCCGGGTGCTCTTAGCCGCTGACCACGTCTATGCCCTATTTAAAAAAAGCAAATGGAAATAAAAAATCGTGAGGAAAAAAGCGCAGTCTACGTAACATAAATCACGCCGAGTTAATACAGGGTAGCAAGCGGTCCAGCTGTCACGAGCCTACGGCTCTAGCTATCAAGCTAAAACTTAATTCGCCCTCAAACATGTTCATCGTCATTCCGCTTCGCTCCAAAAGCGTCCTTCGAAACTCCGGGCGAATCTGCCTTGTTCCCGCTCGCAAGGAAACGTCGGGCAAAAACCAGTCTCATCATCCACCACCATAAAGGAGGTCATGTCATGATCCCACTTGATGGTTCCCCGCCTTGGTAAGGCGGATTGATGCTGCGCACCGAGCGCTAAGGCAAAACACGTAGGAAAAATGACCAAATGCCGCAATAACTTTTATCGTGCACGTCCCTTGTTAGCACAAAAGAAAATCGTACCGCGATTGTGAAACAATTCCTACGTGTTTTCTGTACTTTTTTAAGAACCCCATGTGCCACCTCTTCCCATTTTTCCAAAAAAAAAGCCGTGAAAAAATGAACAAATCATTTTTCACAGCCTCTCCCCATCCCTTATTCTCCAAGGGAACGTCCCATGTCATAGGCTTTTTTTAGGGCCGGGTGACCTTTAATGTCGCCGACACGCGTTACGCCGCCCGCAAAGACGGTGCCTGTAAGGTGCGCTTTGGGAAAGCATTCAATCCAGCCTTCCAGACTTGTGATGGATCTTGACGGCGTCTTTGCTCCCTCTTCCGCAGCGCTTGCAAGAAAATAAATGTCACGGAACTTGTAATCTGACGCAAATAACGGATTGGCCCGGTCAAGAAGGGTCTTTAGCTGACCTGTCAGGCCATAGTAGTAGACAGGAGAAGCAAAGACAATCACATCACTTGCTTTCATTTCTGCCGTAATGGCTTCCGCATCATCATGAAGGATGCAGTGCCGCGTTTCCTGACAGGAAAGACAGCCTTGGCAAAATGCCAGTTGCTTTCCGGCAAGGCTCACTTTTTCCACCTGATATCCCGCTTCTTCCGCGCCTTTTTGAAAGGCATCACAAAGCGTTTCAGAATTTCCCCCTTTGCGAAGGGAACTTGAAATGATGAGACTTTTTTCGTCATAAGGCATGCTTCCTTTCTTCTTTTCTTTCAGTATAACGAGAAAGGGACATCCCTTCCAATACTTATGATGTAGGGAATTCCATGCGTAAAAGCTATGATATTTTTTATCAGAACCAAAATCGCTCCGATTCGACGAAAAATGCACGAAAAAGCTCATGCTGCTAAAGCCATAAAGGCACTGCTTTGATGCCGTGAAGCTGGGATGCTGTGAGGCTAAAAGACCAGAAGGGAAAACACCGTAAGGCCCTAACGACAGTGTGAAAGCTGTGTTATCAGGAGTATGTTCTGCAAGACGACATCCAAAAGGAGCCGATAAGAATCACTTCTTATCGGCCCGTGCCTTTTGCTATTTCTTATTTAAAGGTTGCGTCGGCATAAGCCTTCAGTTCGTCCCTAAAGGCTGGATGAGCGACGGAAATCATGCATAGGCCCTTTCTTTCAAGGTAAGGCCTGTGAGATGGGCCACGCCGTATTCGGTAGCGACATTTTGGATGAGGCCGCGCGGTGCGGAAATGGTACTTCCGGCAGGAATGGAAGCAAGAATATTGGAATGAAGCTGCCCTTTCTTATCTTTGCGGGCCGAATTGATGCAAATATAACCCGCCCCGCCCGGAGAAAGGAAAGCCCCTTCGAGAAAGTCCAGCTGGCCGCCCGTACCGGAAAGCTGGCGGGTTCCGACAGATTCAGCATTTTCCTGTCCCATGAGGTCAAGCTGGACACCGCCATTGATACTAATGAAGTTTGACAGTTTTTCCATGTTGCGCGGGTTGTGGATATAGTCCACATCGGCAGGATAGAAAAGATCCGGCGATCGTTCAGCCACTGATAAAGTTCCGCACTGCCGCTTGCAAGGTTCCATGCGGCAAGACCGGTATTGATTTCCTTCCTGCGACCCGTCAGTTTCCCGGCTTGATAGAGCATCAGGAAGGCATCGCTGATGGTTCCCGTATGGCAGCCAGATCTTCCTTATCGGATTTTGCGAGCATCTCGGCAATGGTAAAGGGAACCGTTCCCACACCAAGGGACAAGGTGGCGCCATTTGGGATTTCATTGACGACATATTCAGCAATCTTGATGTCCGCTTCCGACGGTGTACGGTACTTGTTGGCAGCAAGCGGTGCGTGTTCCCCTTCGACGATGAGATCAGCGTCGTCAAGGCTCACGCGGTGAGAACCATCCACACCCTGAAGAGTCGGCATGTGTTCATTGACTTCAAATATGACGGTCCGGGCTTTTTTCATGATGGTCTTCCAGGCATAGCTGGCAAGACCCAATCCGCAGCAGCCATTTTCATCAGGCTTGGAGACCGGAATGCAGGCGACGTCAACGGTTAGGTATTCACGGTACATCTGCGGCAAAAGGCGAAGCAACATGGGAGCAAAATGGATCTGTCCAGCCGAGAAGTACTTGCGTTCCGCGTTTCCCAAATGCCAGCTGTAGTAATCAAAGCTTTCGTGGTCCGGGTCGCATTCAACGACGGCAATGGATGGCCGGTAGACAAGACCGCCGCGGATCTTGACATCCGTTACGGCCCCCTTTCTTTTAGCAAGGGCGGCATCCATCAGTTCCGGGAAGCCGGAGCCAAAACCAAAATCAACCCAGTCGCCGCTTTTAATGGCTTCTGCCGCTTTGTCAGCGGTCACAACTTTACTGCGATATTTTTCAAGCATAACGATACTCCTTTCAGGAACTGAATTTACCTTCTTTCATGGATCCATTCAGGATGCCAACGGTCTTCGGCGCTCCGCGTCTTTTGAGGGTGCCCCAAAGCAAAAAGGGCAAAGGCCTCTTCCTTAACAGGAAGGCCAAGGAGTTTTTTTACGGCAAGGGCTCGCTCGCGTCTGGATAAACGCCCATCAATGTTCCGCCAAGCCCCAGTTCTGCGGTCTTGAGCCAGAGGTTTTCCGCGGCACAGGAGGCATCGATGGGAGCAAATTCAGAAACGATGCAGTCAGTCACATAGGTGATGACAATAAGGACCGGGGCCTTTGCGCCAAATGCCGCGTAGGGGCTGGTATCACAAAGCGCCTGTTGAAGCTTTTGTCATAAATGACGTAAAACCGCCAAGGCTGCTGGTTGCACGCCGAAGGCGCCAGCATGGCGGCGCGAAGAAGTGCCATCACCTGACTTTTGGCCACAGGTTCGTCCGTAAATGCCCGGACACTGGTCCGACTCTCAAAAATGTCCATCAAGGTCTCCTTTTTGCTTTTCCCAGATACGCCGCAACTCTAGACAGCATGCTGCCTAGAGTTGCGTGTAAAGAAGGGTTTCAGACGGTCCAAGGATAAGAGGGGGATGGCTTAGACCGTCAGATGGAAGGAAAAACCTGCAATATCACCATCAAGGTAGATAAAGGTAATCTTTCCTTCTTCATTTCTTCGAATGGTATTTTCTTTGAAGGTGATGCCTTTAGAGGCGAGGTCTTTCATGGCCGCCTCAACATCATCGGTCTGGAGAGCAATGTGCCCGTGCGTTCCGATCTGGTTATGCTTCATCACTTCAAAAGCCGTGGAAACAAAGGTATGGGTATCGTTTTCGTGGCCGGTTTCCATGTTGAAGAGATGGCACAAAAGACTGACAAGCTTTTTGGCCTCGGCCTCATTTTCACAATTGATGCCAACATGTTTCAGTCGATAGGTTACTGCCATGGTGGGCATTCCTCCTCATTTGAGCATAGTCATTGGGCCTTGTCATGACAAGGTACTCCCCTATTGTACCATAGGCCGTAAGGAAAGTCCCTGATCAAAATCAATCATGGGTATGGAGGATGGCTCCTTTATCCGCAGAAGATACAAGGGCTGAGTATTTCTTAAGGAGCGGAGACGTTGCCTTCACAACAGGGGTAAAGTGTTTACGCCGCGCGGCCAGTTCCTCGTCAGAAAGATCCACAGTCAGTGAGCGGTTCGGGATATCGATGTGAATGATATCGCCGTCTTCAATAAGGCCAATGGGACCGCCAGCGGCCGCTTCCGGAGAAATATGACCAATGCAGGGCCCACGGGTCGACCCGGAAAAACGCCCGTCTGTAATAAGGGCCGTGCTTTCATCCATGCCGCGTCCCACAAGAAGGGCCGTGACAAGGAACATTTCCCGCATGCCAGGGCCGCCTTTCGGGCCTTCATAGCGCAGGACAATGACTTCGCCAGCATGGATTTCGCCGTTTTCAATGGCCGTAATGGAGTCTTCCATGCTGTTAAAGACGCGGGCCTTGCCCGTGAACTGGTGCATGGACGGTTTGACACCACTGGCCTTGACGACAGCGCCATCAGGAGCCAGGTTGCCATGGAGGATAGCAATGCCGCCCTGCTTGTTTTTCGGTGCCGACCGAGGATAAATGACATCATTTTCCACAAGGGGTTGGGCTTCCAGCACTTCCTTGATGGAGTGACCCGTGACCGTGATCTGGGAATCATCAATCTTATCCTGGATGGCCTTTAGGACGGCAGGAATACCGCCGTTATCATGGAGCACATCCACAGCATAGGCGCCGGACGGACGCAGGTTGCACAGATAGGGTACCTGCCGGCTGATCCGGTCAAAGTCATCAAGGGTGATGTCCGCATGGGCTTCATGGGAAATGGCCATCAGATGCAGGACGGAGTTTGTAGAAGCGCCAAGGGCCATGACAGCCTTGATGCCATTGAGGAAAGCTTCTTTGGTAAGGATCTTATCCGTGGAAAGGCCTTCTTTAACCATCTTTACGATGCGTTTGCCGCTGGCACGGGCAAGGCGCCGTTTTTCCGACGCGACAGCCGGGCAAGTACCCATAAAGGCAGGGTGAGGCCCAGGACTTCGGCCAAGGCACTCATGGTATTGGCCGTCCCGAACATGGAGCAGGAACCCACCGTCGGAAGCGATGCCATTTCCATCTTGCGAAGTTCATCATAGGTCATCTTGCCGACCTGATATTCACCGACAAATTCGCGCAGGTTGCTCAGGCAGATATTGGTCCTGCCATTGCATTTACCGGCAATCATAGGGCCGCCCGTTACGACAATAGCCGGGATGGACAAGCGGGCTGCCGCCATCATCATCCCCGGTACAATCTTGTCGCAGCTGGCGATGAGCACGACACCGTCAAGCTGGTTGCCTTCGACAACAGCTTCTACGGAGTCGGCAATGATCTCACGGCTCGGCAGGGAGTAGCGCATACGCAGTGGCTTGGCAGAGGCCATCGCAAAGGGCAATGGTGTCGAATTCGCGGGGAATCCCGCCGCCTTCAAGGATACCATCGCTTACATCCCGGGCCAGTTCACGGAGATGGATATGGCCAGGGACGAGTTCACTAAAGGAGTTAGCAATCCCAATCATGGGTTTGCGGAAATCATCTTCCTCGAGACCCATGCTGTAAAGCAGTGCCCGGTTTCCGCTGCGCCCCACTCCATTGACAAGGATACCGCTTCGCTCGTCCTTGTAACGCAATTCTTCTTTGTCACTCATGGGGAATCCCTCTTTCTAAGGAAAGGCGCATGCCCTTCCTCTTCCTTTTCTAATTGCTCGATCGCCGCTTGTTTGATCAGCGATTACAGTTCAAGGCCTCGCTTGAAGGCCTTTTGGTTCGATTCTACCACTTTCTTCTTGCCGCCGAAACGGTCTTCGATAGCTTTAAGGCAGCCTTCAGCACCCAAAAGTCCCGTCTTTTTGCTCATGGTTCCCAGGGCAACGAAATTGGCGCTTTGGATACTGCCAAGGGCAATGGCTTCACTGCGATACGGAAAACCGATATGTTCACCTTTGGCGCCCGCCTTTGGCGTAACTTCCTCGCTGTCATAAAAGACGATTGTGTCATCACGGAAAGCGTCAACATAACGGTCGTAGGCAACCTGGGCCAGGCAGAGGATGATATCCGGGGAAGCAACATTCGGATAGCCGATTTCCCCATCGCTTATGATGACATCCGTTTTCGTGAAGGTTCCGCGAGCTTCGGAACCATAGGACGCCGACATAGTTGCGTTCAGGTTTTCTTCATAAAGGGAAGCTGCAAGACCCATACTTCGCCAACAGAAACAACCCCTTGTCCGCCGACACCACTCAAAACGATTTCTTTTTTCATCTTCAATCCTCAACTTTCTGGGCTTCAATGATCCGGGCATATTCCGTATAGTAATCATCCCGCGGTTCGTTCTTCAGGCAGCCCACAACGAGTTTCCCTTTCAGCTCTTCCGGAGACAGTTTCGCCGCCTGGCTGACGGTGACGCTCTGCTCGTTCATGAGCTTGAGCATGCGGGAAGCTTCACCTAGTTTATTGAATTTCCCATAGTGGGTCGGGCAGGCACTCATGACTTCAATGAGGGAGAACCCTTTGACCTGCATTCCTTCCTTGATGAGCTTGCGGATCATGAGGGGGTTATAGGCCGTGGCACGGCCAACGTAGCTGGCTCCTGCGGCAATGGCAAGCTGGCAGATATCAAAAGCCTGTTCAACATGGCCATAAGGAGAGGTCTGGGTAATGCTGTGGGTCGCGTCGTGGCGGAATACTGGCCGCCGGTCTGGCCATAGTTATAGTTATTGGAAATGATGGCCGTCACATTGATGTTGCGGCGGGCCGCATGGATGAGGTGGTTGCCGCCGATGGTCGTGCCGTCGCCGTCACCCATGGTGACAAGGACATTGAGGTTCGGATTGCCAAGGGCAACCCCGGTTGCGGCCGCAAGGGCACGGCCGTGCGTCACGTGCATGCAGTTGATGTCCAGGTAGTCATCAACACGGCCAAAGCAGCCAATCCCGCTGACAAGGGCCATGTCGTGCTTATCCACTTCCAGTTCAGCCATGACAGCGGCAATGGACTGGAGCACAATGCCGTGGCTGCAGCCGGCGCACCAGGTCTGCGGCAATTTATCAAAGAGCATATAATCCTTGTAGGACTTCATTATTCCCGACCTCCTTTAACAGCGCTTACAACTTCCTCCGGGGTAATGAGGACGCCATCGGTGCGGTTTGCTTGAACAACCCTGGCACCATAGTCATTGTATTTGCGGACTTCACCAGCCAGCTGACCCATGTTGAGTTCGGCAACGACAACGGTCTTTGCCTGCTGAAGGGCTTTGCGGATGGCTTTTTCCGGCATGGGCCACACGGTTACAAGCTGCAGCATCCCTGCTTTGACGCCTTCCTTACGGAGCAGATCGACGGCTGTACGGGAGCTGCGGACAGAGCAGCCAAAGGAGATGATGACCGTATCTGCATCTTCCATCTGATATTCACGGGTGATGGTGATATCATCAGTATGATTTTCAATCTTATCAATGAGATAATGGGTTACGCGGTTAATATTTTCCGGCGTCGGTCTGAATTCACCTTTTTCATCATGGGTGGAACCCGTCGTTCTCATAAGGAGGTCTCGGTCTCCGGCACCAACCATGGGAGCGGGCACATCGGAGGAATAGTCATAGGGATGGAAGTCTTTTTGAGCCGTTCCCTTTGCAGGCGCTTTGCGGTCAATGATTTCTTCCGGTTCCGGTTTGCGGATGCGGACCGTTTCACGGAGGTGGCCAATGACTTCATCAGCCAAGAAAATGACCGGCGTGCGATATTTCTCAGCAAGGTTGAACGCCGTAATGGAAAGATCATAGCAATCCTGGACGGAAGACGGAGCCAGGGCAATGATGCTGTGATCCCCATGGGTCCCATAGCGGGCCTGCATGAGGTCCCCTTGGGCCGGTTTCGTGGCAGCCCCCGTCGAAGGACCGCTGCGCTGTACATCATAAACGACGCAGGGCAGTTCACTCATGACAGCAAGGCCGAGGTTTTCCTGCATCAGGGAGAAGCCAGGACCGCTGGTTGCCGTAAAGGCTTTCTTCCCAGCAAGGGAAGCCCCGCACAGGGCAGCCATGGAGCTGATTTCATCTTCCATTTGGATATAGACACCGCCGTGACGGGGCAGTTCCTTGGCAGCTCCCTTAGCGACTTCCGAACTCGGGGAAATCGGATAGCCCGCATAGAAACGAGCACCGGCAGCGATGGCGCCGGCCACCATGCATCATTGCCTTCCATAAATTTCTTGACAGTTTTTCCCATTTACTTTCCCTCCACATCAATAGCAAAGTCCGGGCAACGCATGGCGCACATCTTGCAGCCAATGCATACGTCAGCACGCGCGGCAACAGGCGGTTTGCCTACTTCCTGATCAAAGACCTGTTTCGGACACAGGGCAGAGCAGATTCCGCATTGCTTGCAGAACTTTGTGTTGATCTTGATGAGAAACTTTCCTTCCATGGTCATCCCTCCATACAGATTGTCCCCCTAGAGGACAGTTAACAGCACCCCAGCCCTCAGCGGTCGGATGATTGATGATATAAAGCGGCTCTTTACCAGAAAAGAGATCATCAATGGCATGAGCACAATTCATGGCAACCGCAGTAACAGCTTCTTCACTAAGGGCCGCTGTATGCGGCGTCCCGATGAAGTTTGGCAGTGCAAAAAGTGGATTGTCCGGCGTCGGCGGTTCCGTTTCAAAAACGTCTCCGGCCGCGGCTCCGATCCGTCCCTCCTGCAAAGCCTGATAGACAGCTTTTTCATCCCAGATGGCACCGCGGGAAACATTCAGGAGTATACCGCCGCGTTTCATATGGGAAATACTCTCTTCATTTAGGATATGGAACGTTCCCTTGTTAAGGGGCAGATGGGGCGATACCACATCGCTGCGCTCCATCAGGTCGTCCAAGGTGTTCGTAAATTCGATCCAATCCGGGAACTTCGACTGGTCCACAAATTTATCATAGACAAGGATCTTCATCTGAAACCCAAAATGAGCAATCTTGACGGCCTCCATACCAATGGGCCCAATGCCAATAGAACCAAAGACCTTGCCGCGGGCTTCGTGAGTTTCTACACGGTCACGGCTCTTCCAATCCCCTTTGCGGACTTCCCGGTCAAGCTGTGAAATCTGGCGCAGGGCGGCGAGCATGAGCGTAATGGCATGCTCAGCCACGGAATAGGTGTTGCACCCACGGGCGAGCGTCACGGTAACGCCTTTTTTGTCGCAGGCCTCAAGATTGATGTTTTCGTAGCCAATGCCGTAACGGGCAATGATCTTGAGGTTCCTAGCGGCTTTAATGACAGCAGGTGTATATTTTTCCGTACGGGCAATGACGCATCAACGTCGCTGATTGCCTTTTTCATTGGTTTCTTCATCCGTGCCTTGAAGTTCGACGAGTTCATAGCCTTTATCCGTAAGGAACGTACGCGCCGACTCTTTCAGGGCTTTTGGATCAAGATCTTATACATGGATAAATTCGCCTCCCCTGTCTTACAGGAAAGGGAAAAGCAAATGCTTTTCCCTTGATTTGACTTACAGA
>ENA-OQCE01000284-OQCE01000284.1-human-gut-metagenome-genome-assembly--contig:-NODE-284-length-24636-cov-14.219022_pt1 | contig 24636 bp, 25 predicted proteins | sample MGYA00242495_ERZ504572 | MGnify/ENA primary metagenome ERZ504572 (study PRJEB26092, sample SAMD00036228) | human gut metagenome | host: Homo sapiens | study: EMG produced TPA metagenomics assembly of... | reverse complement strand
ATCGCGAGTTCCGCACGAGCCGGAGAGCACTTAATGTGCTCTCCGTGCGAGTCAGGACTGTCCGAGCAGGCGACCTTATATGTCTGCCGCCCGGCGGCGGGGCTCCTCGCCTCGTATCCCTAGGCTAGTTCTTCAGCGAGTTCAGCGGCGCCGGGAAGCGTCCACCGCGATGGGCAAGCACGGTGCCGGCGTTGGGGTTCACCGGCATGATGGGCGCACGGCCGAACAGGCCGCCGTACTCGACGCAGTCACCCACGCCCTTGCCGATGGCGGGAATCACGCGGACGGCCGTGGTCTTGTTGTTGATGACGCCGATGGCCATCTCATCGGCGATGATGCCGGCGATGGTCTCGACCGGGGTGTCGCCGGGGATGGCGATCATGTCCAGGCCAACGGAGCACACGCAGGTCATGGCCTCGAGCTTCTCGAGCGAGAGCGCGCCGGCTTCGACGGCGGCGATCATGCCGGCGTCCTCGGACACGGGGATGAAAGCGCCCGAGAGGCCGCCCACGCTGGAGCTGGCCATGACGCCGCCCTTCTTGACGGCATCGTTGAGCATGGCGAGCGCGCAGGTCGTGCCCGGGCCGCCGCAGGTGCCACGCCGATGATCTCGAGGATGCGGGCAACGGAGTCACCGATGGCAGGCGTGGGGGCCAGCGACAGGTCGACAATGCCCTTCTCGACCCCCAGGCGATGGGCGGCCTCGCGGCTCATGAGCTCGCCGGCGCGGGTGATCTTAAAGGCGGTCTGCTTAATCTTTTCGGCGACTTCCATCATCGAGGCGGAATCGGGCAGCGTCTCCAGGGCTGCGGCCATAACACCGGGGCCCGAGACGCCTACGTTGATGACGGCGTCGGCCTCGCCACCGCCGTGGACGGCGCCCGCCATAAACGGGGAGTCCTCGACCATGTTGGCAAAGCAGACAAACTTGGAAGCGCCGACGGAATCCTGGTCGGCCGTGAGTTTAGCGGCATCGATGATGGTCTGGGCCGCCATAAGCACGGCGTCCATGTTGATGCCAGCGCGCAGGCTAGCAACATTGACGCTGGAGCAGACGCGGCTGGTGGTAGCGAGCGCCTGCGGGATGGACTGGATGACGCGGCGGTCGCGTCGCCGATGCCCTTCTGGACGAGTGCGGAGAAGCCGCCCAGGTAGTCGATGCCGAGGGTCTCGGCCGCGCGGTCGAGGGCGTGCGCGATGGGGGTGAGGTCCTCATCCTTGCAGCACGCGGCGATCTGCGCCACCGGGGTGACGGAAACGCGCTTGTTGACAATGGGGATACCGTACTCGCGCTCGAGGTTCTCGGCGGTCTCGACCAAGTGCTCAGCCGTGTGCGTCACGTGGTCGTAGATCTTCGTGCACATGCGGTCGAGGTTCTCGTCACCGCAACCCATGAGCGAAACACCCATGGTGATGGTCCTGATGTCGAGGTTCTGTTCCTCAACCATGCCGCGGGTTTCCGCGATTTCTGCAGGCGTGATCGCCATCCTTGCGCTCCTATCTGCCAAAACGAGCATAATCTTATCTATTCTAACGTGCCGCACGTGCCAAGTGGCGCGTGCGGCACGTTTTGGTGCTCGGTTGTTTCCGTTGTGTTACTGCCCAAAGACCTCTTCGGCGATACGGGCGCTTTCGGCGGCGTCCTTGGCGTAGTAGTCCGCGCCGATCTGCTTGGCGTATTCGGGGGTGAGCACGGCGCCGCCCACGATGATCTTGACGCCCGGAACCTCGGCATGGAGCAGCTTGATGGTCTCCTCCATGGCGACGACGGTGGTGGTCATAAGCGCCGAGAGGCCGACGAGCTTAATGTCGCGCTCCTTGACGGTCTTGAGCACTTCCTGCGGATCGACGTCGCGGCCAGATCAAAGACGGTATAGCCGTAGTTGTCGAGCAGCATCTTGACGATGTTCTTACCGATATCGTGGATGTCGCCCTTGACGGTGGCCACGCAGATCTTGCCCTTGTCGGCAATCTCGCCGGCGGGCATCAGGCGCTTGATGGTGTCGAAGCCCACGCGCGCGGCCTCGGCCGAGGCCATGAGTTGCGGCAAGAAGAACTTGCCCTGGTCAAAGAGGACGCCCACCTCGTCGAGGGCGGGGATAAAGTGGTTGTTGATAAGGTCCATGGCGTCGTGGTCTGCCAGCAGACGCTCGGTCTCGGCAGCGATCTCGCCTTTGCGGCCCGAGACGACCATGCGACGGATCGGGTCGTCGTTGCCGTCGGCGCCGGCGGTGCCGGCAGCGGGCACGGTGTCGGTCGATGCGGCCTGAGCTGCTGCCGGGTTGGCGGCGATCTTATACGGATCGGTCCAGCCGGCATAGCGCTCGATGTATCCGGTCGAGCCCTCGTCCTCAACGCTCAGGACGCGATAGCTGTAGACGGTGTCCATAAAGCGCTTGGAGCCCGGGTTCATGATGGGGGCATCGAGCCCGCGCCAAAGGCGGCGGCCAAAAAGACCGAACCCAGCAGCGGGCGAGCGGGCAGGCCAAAGCTGATGTTCGACACGCCGAGCGCGCATTTGACGCCCAGGCGCTCCTTGCACAGGGACATGGCGCGCAGGATCTGCTCGGCCTGGCGCTGGTTGGTCGAGGCGGTCATGACCAGGCAGTCAATGAGGATACGGTCCGGGCCGATGCCGTAGCGGGCGGCCTCGGCCACGATGCGCTCGGCGATGGCGAAGCGGGCCTCGGCGGTATCGGGGATGCCGCCTTCGTCGAGCGTAAGGCCGACGACGTTGGTGCCGTAGTGGGCAACCAGCGGAAAGATCTCATCCATGATCTGCTGTTTGCCGTTGACGGAGTTGATGATGGGCTTGCCGGCATAGCGGCGTACGGCGGCCTCGACGGCGGCGGGATCGGTGGAGTCGATCTGCAGCGGCAACAGCGTGGAGCCTTGGAGCTGCTCGGTGGCCTGTTGGATAATCTTGACCTCGTCGATCTCGGGCAGGCCCACGTTGACGTCCAGGATGTCGGCGCCCTGCTCCTGCTGGCTGATGCCCTGGCTCACCACGTAGTCCAGATCGCCGTCGCGCAGGGCCTGCTGCAGGCGTTTTTTACCGGTGGGGTTGATGCGCTCGCCGATGACGGCAATCTTGTGGCCGCCGCTGGGAAGGTCCACGACCGTTTGGGCGCTCGTGACCGACATGCTGGGCTTGCGGCGGCGCGTGCTGGGCGTGTGGTTGTCGATAAGCGTGCGAAGTGCCGCCATGTGCGTGGGTGTGGTGCCGCAGCATCCGCCCACGACGCTCACGCCGTCTTCGATCATGCCGGCTACGGCCTCGGCGTATTCGGGGGCCTGGATGTCGAAGACGGTGTTGCCGTCATCGTCCACGCGGGGCAGTCCCGCATTGGCCTGCACCATAACGGGCTTGTCCGTAACGGTGAGCATACGCGCGGCGAGTCCTCGGAGCTCGGCCGGGCCCTGGCTGCAGTTGATGCCCAAAACGTCGGCGCCGATGGCGTCGAGGGTGATGGCGGCGACCTCGGGGCTCGTGCCCAAGAAGGTGCGTCCGTCTTCCTCGAAGGTCATGGTGGCAAAGACGGGCAGGTCGGAGTTCTCGCGGCAGGCGAGGACGGCCGCCTTGATCTCGGCAAGGTCGGTCATGGTTTCGATAATAAAGAGGTCCACGCCCGCATCGACGCCGGCGCGCACTTCCTCGGCAAAGAGGTCGTAGGCCTCGTCAAAGCTGAGGGTGCCCAGGGGGCGCAGCAGCGCGCCGATTGGGCCGATATCGCCGGCGACGTAGTGGGCACCGGCTGCGCGGGCGCAGGCGACAGCGGCGGCAAAGACATCTGCCACGGTGGCGGTACCGTCGAGCTTGTGGGCGTTGGCGCCAAAGGTGTTGGCGGTGATCACGTCGCAGCCGGCCTCGACGTATTGGCGCTGAATATCGGTAATGACCTGGGGATCCTCAAAGTTGAGCAGCTCGGGCAGAGCGCCGGCTTTCATGCCGGCCGCCTGCAGCATGGTGCCCATGCCGCCGTCGAACAGCAGGTGCCCCGTGCCCTCGATGGCGGCGCGCAGGCGATCGTCCTTAATGCGAAGGTCGTCGATCGTGCGCGTCTTGTATGCAGCGCCATTACGACGGGCAGCATCAACGGGCGCCGCCAGTGCGGCGCCGTCCAGATCGTGAGTGATAAGCGGAGTAAACATCAATGAGCTCCTAATGGCTGGAATAGCAGGTGGTGTGGGCGGCGCGGAAGCGGCAGTGCTCGCGCATGCGGCAGATATTGCAGGTGGGGCGGCTCTGGGCATCGTGGACCTCGCCGTCAAACAGGCCGATCACCGCGGTCACGCTCTTGGTGGGCATGAGCAGGCTGGTAGGTGTGACGGTAAGCCCGATGAGCCGCGTGGCGTTGAGTGCAGCCACGATTGAGCGCTGGGCCGTAAGCGGACAGTCGCCGTAGCCGGGGCTAAAGCGCCAGTTGCCAGCGAGTCCGTGTGCCGCGGCCGCAGCCTTGACTTGCTGGTCCATCTGCTCGACAGCGGCTTCTACATAGGCAGAGCATGCGGCGTCGAGCACGGCTCCCTCCAGGGGCTGCTGGGCTCCCGTGGTGCGCAGGCGACGCTCGGCGTCCATGCCGAGGGTGCATGCCATGAGCGCGGCAAAGTGGGCGTCTTTGAGATGGCGATAGATATCGCGACCACGCAGTTCAACGTTGGTGCCGACCAAGCGAATGCAAGGCTCGCCCTGTTCATCGACGCCCGTGGCATCGATGGCAAACACGCGGCGCACGCCACGGGGCTCAATGTCCAGTTCCAGGTGCTCAACGACAAGCTCAATACGCTGCGACAGCTCGGGTTCAATCTGCTGGCCGCCGTAGCCCAGGTAGCGCAACATCTCGGCACGATCGACGCGGGGATGGTGGGCGGTATCGATACGATAAAGCGCCGGCGACGCAAGGTCGGCCGGCACTTCGGCAAAAGCTGTATCGATGTGTGGTTTTTCCATTACCCTAGGCGCTCCATAATGGTTGCGGCGATCGCAGGACGATTCATAGTGTACAGGTGCAGACCGGCGGCGCCGTGCTCCTTGAGGTCGCAAAGCTGACGGGCGGCATAATCTACACCGGCTGCCTGCAGGCTCTCGGGATCGTTCTCGTACTTGGCGAGAATCTTGATGACGGGGGAGGGCAGCGATGCGCCGCACATAAAGACCATGCGGCTGATCTGCGACTTGCCCATAAACGGCATGATGCCCGCGGTAATGGGCACGGTGATACCGGCCTTGTCGGCAAGCTCGCGAAAACGGTAGAAGCACTCGTTATCAAAGAAGAGCTGCGTCACAAAGAAGCTCGCGCCGGCGTCCTGTTTTTGCTTGAGGTGTTCGACCGAGACGTTGAGGTCCTCACAGGCAATGTGGCCCTCGGGGTAGGCTGCGGCGCCCACGCAAAAGCCGGCGTCGACGAGCTCGGGGATGAGGTCGCGGGCGTAGGCGTAGTCCGAGGCGGGCTTGTCGTCCTCGGTCGCGCCAGCGGGAAGATCACCACGCAGGGCCAGGATGTTTTCAACGCCGGCGGTGCGATACTCGTCGATCTTGGCGGCGATATCGGCGTGCGAGCGGCCCACACAGGTAAGGTGCGCCACCGAGGGTGTATCGAATTCGCTCGTAATCATATGCGCGATGGGGGCGGTGGTGGCACCGTTACCCGAGCCGCCGGCCGAGCAGGTGACCGAGACAAAGCTCGGCGAAAGCTTGCACAGATTGCCAGCCACCTCGCGAGCCGTGTCGAGGGTAAGCTCGCCCTTGGGCGGGAACATCTCAAACGAAATGGGCGCGGTGCCCTGGGATGCTGCCTGCTTAAAAACCTCGTCGACGCGCATATCGTGCTCCTCTAGATACGTAATAGTGTGATGTGTTGTAAGGATTCTACAGCACCACTGTGTCACGGTGGAGTTTCACTCGCTATTTGGGGATACCAATCAAAGATGCCCTACTATCGGCATTTCCTATAACAGGGCGGTCAATCTAGATGGGCTATAAAGACTGGTATCTGATGCGAAATACCAGTTAATAGAGCCCCATCCCAAATTGACTACCTTAAACCATGGGGAGAGGTCTGCAATTTATACAGTTGATTGGCTGTTGAGGGCGGCAACGCCGCCGCGATGCGGTAACCTCATTGATTGGTTTCGTGACAGCAACATAACGGTAATGTTGCGGAAACACGACGAGCCTAATCTATGACTCGTTCGTTAGTAATCAACACCGCTTCTCACGCGGTGCCGATACGAAGGGAGTTCCGTATGGCCGAACTTACTGACCGCTTCGGGACCATGGTGTTCTCTGAGGAAGTCATGAAGGACTACCTCCCCAAGGACATTTGGAAGCGCCTTGCTGCAACCCTCGAGGACGGTGAGCCGCTCGACCTGGATGTGGCCAACGCCGTTGCCCACGCCATGAAGGTCTGGGCCATCTCCAAGGGCGCGACGCACTACGCGCACTGGTTCCAGCCGCTTTCGGGCATTACTTCCGAGAAGCACGACAGCTTCCTCGAGCCCAACCACGACGGCACCGCCATTACCAAGTTTACGGGCAAGAACCTCATCCAGGGCGAGCCTGATGCCTCGAGCTTCCCCAACGGCGGCCTGCGTGCCACCTTCGAGGCCCGTGGTTACACCGCTTGGGATCCCACCAGCCCTGCCTTCATTAAGGACGATGTCCTGTGCATCCCCACGGCTTTCTGCTCCTACACGGGCGAGGCCCTGGACAAGAAGACCCCGCTGCTGCGCTCCATGACCGCGCTCTCGCGTGAGTCCAAGCGCGTTCTGGCGTTGTTTGGCAAGACCCCCAAGAAGGTCGTTCCTTCCGTGGGCGATGAGCAGGAGTACTTCCTGATCAAGAAGGACGCTTACCGCAAGCGCAGGGACCTGGTCATCACCGGTCGCACCCTCTTTGGTGCTGCTCCCTGCAAGGGCCAGGAGCTCGAGGAGCACTACTTTGGCGCTATCCGCCCCACCGTCTCGGCCTATATGAAGGACCTGGACGATGAGCTGTGGGCGCTCGGCATTCCCGCCAAGACCAAACACAACGAGGTCGCTCCCTGCCAGCATGAGCTCGCCCCTGTCTACGGCGAGGTCAACGAGGCCATCGACCAGAACCTGGTCATGATGGAGAAGATGAAGCTCATCGCCTCCCGCCACGACTTGGTCTGCCTGCTGCACGAGAAGCCCTTCGAGGGCATTAACGGTTCGGGCAAGCACAACAACTGGTCGCTTGGCACCGAGTCCGAGAATTTGCTCGATCCGGGCGACACCCCGCTCGACAACCTGCAGTTCATCGTCTTCCTCACCGCGGTGATCGAGCCGTCGATAACTATCAGGAGCTCCTGCGTGCTCCGTTGCCTCGGCCGGCAACGACCATCGTCTGGGCGCCAACGAGGCTCCTCCGGCGATTATGTCCATCTTCCTGGCGACCAGCTTACCGAGTCGTCGAGAAGATCATCGATGGCAAGGCTTCCGTCCATGCCACGCGCGGCGTGCTCGACCTGGGCGCCGATACCCTGCCCAAGCTGATGCAGGACAACACCGACCGCAACCGCACCTCCCGTTTGCCTTCACCGGCAACAAGTTCGAGTTCCGTGCCTGCGGCTCCGAGCAGAACGTCTCCGACTCCAACCTGGTGCTCGATGCCGCCGTGGCCAAGTCGCTCAAGTCCTTCGCCGACGCGCTTGAGGGTACGCCCGAGGATGAGTTCCAGGACGCTGCGCTCGAGTACTGCAAGAAGGTCCTGACCGACCACCAGCGCATTCTCTTTTCCGGCGATGGCTACTCCGACGAGTGGCCCGTTGAGGCCGAGAAGCGCGGCCTTGCCAACAACAAGACCACGGCCGACGCCCTGCCCGCCTTTGTTTCCGATAAGGCCATCGCGCTCTTTGAGGAGACAGGTGTCCTGACCAAGGCCGAGGCCCAGTGCCGCTACGACTGCAAGCTCGAGAAGTACAACAAGCTCATGAACATCGAGGCCACCACGATGGTTCGCGAGGCGCGTCGCACCTATCGCCCGGTCATTACCGCCTATGCCACCAAGGTCGCTAAGGGCCTTGAGACTATTCGTGCCGCTGGTGCGGAGGCCGCCATGCAGTGCGAGCAGAACACGCTCAACAAGCTCTGCAACGGTATCACCACCATCAACGACTCCATCAAGCGCTCGACGCCGTGCATCAGAAGGCCGAAGCCCTCGATGGTCAGGAGCAGGCCAACGTGTATGCACACGAGGTCGTTCCCGCTATGGATACGCTGCGCGCCGCCGTGGATGCCATGGAGGAGATCGTGGCCGCCGACTACTGGCCGGTCCCGACCTACGACGACATTCTGTTCTACGTGTAGGACTGGGACAGCATGCCGTCACGGTTGAAAGCCGGGGTCCGCATCGCGCGGGCCCCGGCTTTTTGTTTGCGAAGGACGCTTTGGAGTCCGTTTTGCTACCGATTTGCCGGGATCCGCACCCTGTCGGGTTCGAATCCCGGTATATCGGTAGCAAAAAGCCCGTCATCGCGAGGGCAACGGGCTTCTCATTTTAAATGGTGCCCCCAGCGGGATTCGAACCCGCGATATCCACCTTGAAAGGGTGCGTCCTTGGCCGCTAGACGATGGGGACAGCGGGAAAGAGTATAGCAGACTTTTTTGCCGGCGCGTATATCGTTGGCAAACTGGAAAATCACCACACAGGAGTAGGCTTTTATTCCGATTTTCAAATATCTCAATCTGTAACATCTGAGCGGGCAAATCGGCTCTATCTGTTACAGATCGAGATAGACGGCGGGCGTCGGCACCAACATCTCAATCTGTAACAGTACGACGACTTTTAACGGTCTAGATGTTACAAATCGAGACAAACTGCCGTGGCGGGTCAAAACCACCACAAAGGTGCCTGTCCCCTTTGTGGTGGTGGGGCGTTAGGGGAGGAGCTTCATGGCGGCGTCGTGAGCGGTGCGCTCGTAGGTGTCGTCGAGGGGCTTGAGCGGCAGCAGGGCTGTGGCCTGCGCATCGCCGCGGCGCTCGAGGGCGTGGGTGATGAGCCAGTCGGCGAGCTCGGGGTTCTTGGGGAGCGCCGGCCCGTGCAGGTACGTGCCGATGACACCCTTGTAGATGATGCCCTCAAAGCCATCGTCGCCGTTGTTGCCGGTGCCCGTGACGACAGACGTTCCGAGCGGCGTGGCATCGGCGTCCAAAAGCGTGCGGCCACCGTGGTTCTCGAATCCCACAAAGGGCTCGGGTGCCAGGTCGGTCTTGACGGCGACGTTGCCGATCAGGCGGTCGGAGCCGCGTACGGTCTCGGCGGCAATGACGCCCAGGCCCTCGATGCGATTTTCGCCCATATAGTACGAACGGCCGAGCAGCTGATAGCTGCCGCAGATGGCGAGCAGCGAACCGCCGTCCTCAACATAGGCTGCGACCTTGTCTTTTTGGGCGAGCAGCTCGTGTGCCACGGCTAGCTGGTCGCGATCGGATCCGCCGCCCATCATGACGATATCGGCATCATGCAGATCGAGCACCTCGCCCATGCGGACCTCATCCACGCGAACGGGGATGCCGCGCCAGGCGCAGCGGCGCTCGAGGGCGATGACGTTGCCGCCGTCGCCATAGAGGTTGAGGGCATCGGGATACAGGTAGACGATGCGCAGCGGGCGCGAGAGCTCGACTGGCGCGATACCGACAGGAAGAGCGCTGCCGTCGGCGCGGACTGCGGCGCGGGCGGCAACCGTGGCTGCATCGGCACCCTTCAGCCCGTCGAGTTCTTTGACCAGCGGCGGGAAGGCCGTGTAGTTGGCGACGGCGTAGAAGGTGTCATCGGCGGCCTCGTCTGCCATGGCGCCAATTGCCTGCGCGACGTCCGAGATAATGGCGGCGTCGATGCCGGCGTACTTGAGGCGCACCTGCATATCGTGTGCACGCGTGCCGCCGGCAAAGGCGACAAGCCCCGGGGTATCGGCGATGCGCTCGAAGTCGACGTCGTAGATCCACGAGACATCGTGGCCGTCGGCGTCGTTGTCATTGAGGAAGAAAGCGCAGAGTCTGCCGCCTGCCGTCTTGATGGACTGGATTTGTCGATCGAAGCCTACGGGATTCTTGGCCAGGTTGGCCTCGACGGTGCGGCCGGCGATATCCCAGCGCCCCATACGACCGCCGGCAGGCACATAGGCATCGAGCGTAGGCTGTAGAAGCGCCGTGTTCACGCCCAACTCGTGTGTGGCAAAGAAGGCGGCGGCAACGTTATAGACCATGTACAGACCGTTGTAGCGCGTGGCGATATGCGTTGCGGGTGCGTCGGTATCGGGTCCAAAGACAAGGTCAAAGCCGTAGCCGTCGCAGCCGAGTTCCACGCCCGTCACGCGACGGACAAGCGCAGGGCGGGCCCAGCCGCACGAGGGGCAATGGTAGGCGCCGAGTTGACCATACTGTACGTAGTCGTACTCCAACGGGGCGTTGCACTGCGAGCAAAAGCGCGAGTCGCTAATGCGGTCGGACTCGGTGCCCGTGGCGCCATCGATGCCAAAGGCAATACTCGCGTTGGGAACGCGCGCGGCAATCGAGGCGCACAGCGGGTCGTCGGCGTTGTAGATGAGCGTCGTTGCCGGCGAAAGCTCCAACGCGTGGGCGATGACCTCCTGGGTGTGATCGATCTCGCCATAGCGATCTAGCTGGTCACGGAACAGGTTGAGCAGCACGAAGTACGTCGGCTTGAGCTTGGGCAGGACGCGCACAGTGTAGAGCTCATCGCATTCAAAAACGCCTACGCGCTTGCTGCTGGCGGTTCGCTTAAGGTTGCCGCGGGCCTCGAGCAGAGCGCCCACCACACCAGGCTCCATATTGTTGCCGGCACGGTTGCACACCACGGTAGCACCGCTGGCAGCAACGGCGTCGGCGATGAGGTTGGAGGTGGTGGTCTTGCCGTTGGTGCCGGTGATCACCACGCTGCGGTCGACCAGGCTCGCGAGGTCGCTTAGCAGCTCGGGGTCGATCTTCATGGCGATGCGGCCGGGGAGTACGCCGCCCTGGCGCTTAAGGACGGAGCGCAGCCCCCAGCGGGCGATATCGCTCGAGGCACAGGCGAGAGATGAGCGGAAGTTCATGAAGCCGTTCCTAACGTGAATGACATGGTCGTGGCGTTTGCGCCGTTAAAAGCCGTAACGGCGCACAAATTCCTGGGCAAGCTGCGATACATCTTCGCAGGCGTTGGCCCAGGGGGCAAAGTCGGGGGTGTCCGAGATGATGCCGTCGGCTTCCCAAACTGCCTGATGCGAAAGGTCCCAGGGGTCGTGCGGTTCGGGCCGGCAGGGAAGGTACGGTGTCTGATACATGGGGTTCAGCAAAAAGAACGCGCCGCCCTCGCAACGGTTAGCGAACTCACGCAGCGCGCGCGTCGCCGGGCGCATCTTGTTTGTTTTGAACAGCAGAATCGTGCGGGCGAGCAGGTACCAAGGAGAGTTTTCGAGTGCGTCTGCCCCCATCTGTTCCTCGAGCTGGTGGGCTAGGGCAAAAAAGCCGTCCTGGTCTTCCAGGCGAGCGAGAGCGAGCAACACGGTGCCGGCAGCTCGGGTGGGATAGCCTTCTGCCTTAAGGACGCGGCGGGCGTAGTTGGCAGCAGCGCGGTAGCGGGCGCTTGCCATGCACAGCTGCGAGATGGCCTCGAGTGTGTGGAGCCACCCGATAAGGCCGGCTCGCTCACGGTAAGGTCCGCTGCGGTGACACCGTCGGCCAAAACATTATTGGCCCAGTAGTGTGGGGCTCCATGTCGAACCCGGGCACGCTTTGCCGCAGGTAATCGGTCGTGGTCGCTTCGAGCTTCATCAGGTCGCCCAGGCAGGCGTCGACGGGTGTGTCCGCCAAAATGATGGCGAGCAGCTGGGCATCGACCGCCAGCGCATCGACGCGAACGATCTTGAGCAGCTCATCGCGCATATCGTCGAACAGGCGGTTGCGCGTCTGCTCAAACTCCTCGTCGCTGCCCATGTCCTCGATGCGATGGAGCTCGTCGAGCAAATGACGATGCACGCCGGCATAGGAAAGCAGCGCCTGCGCATGCTCGGTCTGCGCGTACTTTTGAGGGTTAACGCTCACGTCGTTATGGACAAGTTCGCGTGCTGCATCGGTGAGTTCGGGGTGCGACGCAACGTAGGCGCGCTCCAGGTAGGCGGGGATGTAGACGCTCGGATCCATCAGAGGTCTCCTCCCTTAAACGGCAGGCCCTGCTCGGCCGCCCGCAGGATGCGCTCGTCGATCTGGGAACGCACGATATCGTTGGTGGCGACCCAGGCGGCGAAGCTGGCGTTGTCGGGGGCGCCCAAGCCTCCTGCAGTACCGGCGTCGCTCGGACAGCGCAAGGACAAGCTCGTCGGTAGAGCCCACACCCACGTTGACGCGGGCATAGACGCCATCGGGAAACTCGGTTTGGAAGTAGAGTGCCTCGGCCGCGTGCGGGCACGAGCGTGCAAGGATGCGCAAGTAGTGCTCGGCACCCTCGTAGTCCAGCTCGCGCCAGGCTGCGCTCATCAGTGCGATGAGCGTCCACGGGTCCAAGTCGCGCTCCGCGTCCTTGGGACGACGACGCAGCGGCGTGTTGGCGAGATAGGGGACGGAGTGGGCAGAGCGAAAGCGCTTGAGCTCCTCGGCAGGGTATTCGAGCTTCGCCATGGCGAGCATCGCGGTGTGGCGGACGCGGCCGGATCGTTGGGGGCAAAGTCGAGGCTGCGGTTTGCAGCTTCGAGCGACATGCGATAGCGTCCGCTAATGAGGGCGCGCGATGCAAGGGCGGCAAGCCAGCGCAGGTAGGGGCGGCGCATAAGGTCGCCCGCGGCCTCGCGCTCATAGGGGTCCTGCGCCGAGGCGATCTTGAACGCCAGGTCATGCTCGACTTCATCGCGCTTGGATACCAGGTACTGTACGTATTCCTCGTTGGAGTCGGCGGTGAGGGCCGTCAGCATGCGCTGGGCATCCCAGTTGGTCGGATCGAGCGCGGCGGCCTCGCGAAGCATGTTCTCGGCAGCGGCCTCTTCCTGCTCGGCTTGGGCATCGTCGGGGATAAAGGGAATGCGGTAGTCGACAGCCTCGACCACCTTGGCAATCAGATGTCCGGCGCGGTCGCGATCATGCACGATGAGCGGCGCGGGGTTGCGGGTGAATTGTTCCATCAGACGCTCTACGGCGGTGCCATCGGTGAGCGGGATATTGTCGCGGCGCAAGGCCTCAAGAACGAGGCGATGGCAATCCTCTTGAATGGGATCGAATGCCATGGGGCCTCCTTTGCTGCGGTTAGGGTTCAAATGTCTCTATATAAGGTTCTAGTTTACCCGCATGTGGCACACCGGGGGTGTCGCACTTGGACTTGCACCTTTGCACCACGAAGACGGATGTCGCACAAATGTCGGCACCTTGGACGACCGAGTGGTATCACGGTGCCGCAAACGGTCGATTTTTGGCGGCGAACGGTGCACATTTTGGAGGGGCACAGTCCTGCCCAGGATATGTAGTCAACCTTGATAAAACGTTTGCCCAGCTTGGGAGTATGAATGCCGCACAAGGGTCTTCAGGGATAGAAAAAACGTTTCATCATTGGCGGCTTTAGGTGAATAACTGACCAACCAGAACGGTAAAATAGTGTTTGTCTGAGCGTTGAGACGTTTAGACATCGCGCATTGTCATCGCCGGCAACGCGCAAACCGGTCCTAACGGAGCCAATTGGGTGCTCCGTTATATACGCAAGTCTAAGAGGGGCTTGTTTAGGAGGCACAGTATGGGACGTTTTACCAATCCTCGCGATCTGTACTTTGGTGAGGGCGCTCGCCACGAGGTGAAGAACCTCAAGGGCAAGAAGGCCATCATCGTTTCTGGCGGCAGCTCTATGCGCCGCGGCGGGTTCCTGCAGGACGTCGAGAACGACCTTAAGGAAGGCGGTTTCGAGGTCAAGCTGTTCGAGGGCGTCGAGTCCGACCCGTCCATCGAGACGGTCATGAAGGCGCCGAGGCCATGCGCGAGTTCGAGCCCGACTGGATTATCGCCATCGGTGGCGGCTCGCCCATCGATGCCGCTAAGGCATGTGGTCTTCTACGAGTATCCCGAGGAGTCCTTCGATAACATCATCCAGCCGTTCAGCTTCCCGGAGCTGCGTCAGAAGGCTCATTTCTGCGCCATCTCCTCTACCTCCGGCACCGCTACCGAGGTCACCGCGTTCTCCGTCATTACCGACTACGCCAAGGGCATCAAGTACCCGCTGGCCGACTTCAACATCACCCCTGATGTCGCCATCGTCGACCCCGAGCTCACCTACACCATGCCCGCCAAGCTGTGCGCTCACACCGGCATGGATGCTCTGACCCACTGCATGGAGGCCTACGTTTCCACCTGCGCCTCTATGTTCACCGACGCCAACGCCCTGCACGGCATCCGCGAGATCGTCGAGTGGCTGCCCAAGTCCTATGCTGGCGACCATGAGGCCCGTCAGCACATGCACGAGGCTCAGTGCATCGCCGGTATCGCCTTCTCCTCGGGCCTGCTCGGCATCGTTCACTCCATGGCTCACAAGACCGGTGCTGCCTTCGAGAACGGCCACATCATCCACGGTGCCGCTAACGCCATGTACCTGGGCAAGGTTATCCAGTGGAACTCCAAGGACCCGCGTGCTGCTGAGCGTTACGCTTACGTGGCCAAGGAGATCCTGCACCTTCCCGGCGAGACCAACGAGGAGCTCATCGCTGCGCTCGTCCAGAAGATTCGCGACCTCAATGACCAGCTCAACATTCCGCAGTCCATCAAGGATTACGCGAATGGTGGCGTGAAGGTCGACGCCGAGAACCCGCAGATGGTTTCCGAGGAGGAGTTCCTCGCCAAGCTGCCCGAGATCGCTGCGAACGCCGAGACCGACGCCTGCACGCCCGAGAACCCGCGTGAGACCAAGGCTGCCGACTTCGAGAAGATCCTCAAGGCCTGCTACTACGACACCGACATCGATTTCTAATCGACTCTTGTTATCGTAACGAGGGGCTCCGCACGTATCCGTACGGAGCCCCTTTCTTTTTCTTTTAGAGAATGGGATAGTTATGGCTGCAATTTTCAATAGCCCCAGCAAGTACATCCAGGGTCCGGACGAGCTCGCCAAGCTCGGCTCCTATGTCGAGCCGCTCGGCGCTAAGGCCCTCGTCATCGTGACGCCTTCGGGCAAGAAGCGCGTCGGTGCCAAGATCGAGGGTGGTTTTGCCGAGCTAAGGCCGAGCTGCTGTTTGAGGACTTTAACGGCGAGTGCTCCAAGAGCGAGGTCGATCGCCTGGTTGCGCTCGCGCGCGACAACGGCTGCGACATCATCGTCGGCGTCGGTGGCGGCAAGATCCTCGACACCGCCAAGGCCGTCGCCTACTACCTGGAGTCCCCGGTCATCATTTGCCCCACCATCGCTTCGACCGATGCCCCGTGCTCGGCGCTCTCCGTGCTCTATACCGATGACGGCCAGTTCGATAAGTACCTGTTCCTTAAGGCGAACCCCAATATCGTTCTTATGGATACGACGGTTATCGCGGCGAGCCCGGTACGCCTGACGGTGGCAGGTATGGGCGATGCGCTCGCAACCTACTTTGAGGCCCAGGCGACGCACGATGCCGACGGTGGCACCTGCGCTGGTGGCAAAGGCGGCATGGCCGGTCTGGCGCTTGCCAAGCTCTGCTACGAGACGCTTATGGCCGATGGCGTCAAGGCCAAGGTCGCGCTGGAGAAGGGTGCGCTCACGCCTGCCGTCGAGCATATCATCGAGGCCAATACGCTGCTTTCGGGCATTGGCTTTGAGAGCTCGGGCCTTGCTGCTGCTCATGCCATCCACAATGGCCTGACGATGCTGCCCGAGTGCCACGGCATGTATCACGGCGAGAAGGTCGCCTTTGGCACCATCGTTCAGCTGGTACTCGAGGATGCTCCGACTGAGAAACTCGAGGAAGTCTTGGGCTTCTGCATTGAGCTGGGCCTGCCGGTCACGATGAAGGAACTTGGCGTTGCCGAGCTTACGCGCGAGCAGGCCATGATTGTTGCCGAGGCCGCCTGCGCGCCCGATGACACCATGTGCAACATGCCGTTTGAGGTGACGCCCGAGATGGTCGCAAACGCCATCCTGGGTGCCGACGCGCTGGGTCACTACTACCTTATGGATGAGTAAATCAAGCTAAAGAAGGGGCAAACTAACCTGACCCCATCGCACCAAGTTGGTGCAAAGGGGTCAGGTTACTTTGCACCAATCGTTGTTTGATGAAGGGCGGATTCTCGTATGGCGCTTCCTATGGTTTACGGCGGTCCTGGCCGGTATGTTCAGGGGCCGGGCGAGCTTTCGCGTCAGGGCAGGTATTTGTCATGGTTGGGCTGCGCTGCCTATGTCTTGTTTGACCAGGGCACCGAGGATCGGCTGTGCAGGCAGATCGTCGATGGATTTCTGGATGAAGATCTAAGCGAGCCTTTCTTTAAGATTTACAACGGTCCGTGTACGGAAGATGCCGTTGTAAAAATGGCTAAGGAAGCCCAGGCCGAGTATTGCGACATGGTGGTGGGCATTGGCGGCGGCAAGATGCTCGATATCGCAAAGGCCATTGCGTTTTATGCTGAGCTGCCGTTGTGTGTATGCCCTACGGCGGCCTCAATGGATGGTCCGTGCAGCGCGATTTCGGTGTTGTATCACGAGGATGGGTCGTTCGACCGCTACCTGATGCTCGAGAAGAATCCAGACCTGGTCGTGGTCGATACCAACGTGGTCGCGGCGGCCCCACTGCGTATGACGGTCGCTGGTATGGGCGATGCGCTGGCAACGTACTTCGAGGCGCGTTCGTGCGCCGCGGCGCACGGCGCCAACGAGCACGGTGGCGCGCCGGGGCACTTGGCACTGGTCGCGGCACGTGCCTGCTACGACACGCTTATGGAATGTGGCATCGCCGCTAAGCGTGACCTCAAGAAGGGTCGAATAACGCCGGCGGTTGAGCGCCTGATCGAGTGCAATATTCTGCTTTCGGGTGTCGGCTTTGAGAGCGGTGGTTTGGCGTTGGCTCATGCCATCGCCAACGGTCTGACGATTCTGCCCGAGTGCAAGGCCATGCATGGTGAGGCCGTAGCATTTGGCCTGGTGGTTCAGCTTCGTTTGGAGCGTGCTCCCGAGCTTGAACAAGTGCTCGAGTTTTGCCAGCGCGTCGGCCTGCCGACGACGCTTGAGGAGCTGGGCCTTGGCGAGATTTCCGATGCCGATCTGCAGGGTGTTGCAAATGCGGTTTTTAGAAACGAGCGTAACATGGCCAACGAACAGGCCAAGGTGACCAAACAAAAGCTCGTCGAGCTCATGCGCGAGGCATAGTTTGGCACTTGATCGACCTTGTGCAATCGAGGCGGCGATAGGCCATGGGCTATTTGCCGCAAAGGTGCTCCGCGTGTAATTTGCCCGAGGCACGGGCCGATGGCGTATCATTGTCTCTTGCTTGTTTGCACTGCTCAGGGAGGGGCCGCGCATGGCGCAGGAACACGATCTGTTTGATGACATTATCGAGATCAGCAAGGGTTTCGACTTTCTTAAAAACCCGCTTGGCGGCGTGACCGATGCACTCGATCCGTCGGCTCCGCAGTGGAATCCTGCCGACTACAAGGAGCGTCCGCGCGGCAACACCATTCCGTGCTTGACCTGCAAAAACGAGAAGAGCGGCTGCACCGCGTGCATGGATGTGTGCCCGGTCAACGCCATCGAGGTCGAGGAAGATGCCATTGAGATCCTCGATACCTGCCGCAAATGCGGTCTGTGCGCTGCCGCTTGCCCGACCGAGGCGATTATTTCGCCGCGTTTGGCGCCCAAAAACCTCTATGACGAGATTGTTTCTGCTGCTACGAGCCACGAGACCGCCTACGTCACCTGCACGCGCGCTCTCAAGCGCATGCCGCGCGAAAACGAAGTCGTCGTTGCTTGCGTGGGCGATATTACGGCCGAGACCTGGTTCTCTGTGCTGGCCGACTATCCCAACGTGAGCGTGTACCTGCCGTTGGGCGTGTGCGATAAATGTCGCAACACCGGCGGCGAGGACATGCTGGGCGAGGCGATTGCGAAGGCCGAGGAATGGGCTGGTACGGGTATGGGCCTGGAGGTCGACCCCAAGAGCCTCAAATGCCATAAGCGCCGCGAGTACGAGCGCAAGGAATACATGGAAAAGATCGCCCGCACCACGGGCCTGACGGTGACCAAGCTCAACCCGGCGACGGCGGCATTGGCTTCGGTGACGCAGAAGCTCAAAGCCCATCGCCATCAGATCACCCAGCTGGAGCGCACGCTCAACACCATGTGCGGCACCACGACGACCAAGCGTCGCCGTTCGCTCACCCATGGGCGCCAGCTGGTACTCTCGACGCTGCAAAACCACCCCGAGCTTGCCCAGAACATGCAGGTGAGCACGCCGGAGTGCGATTTTGACAAGTGCGCGTCGTGCGGCGAGTGCGTTAACGCGTGCCCCACGTCCGCCTGCGATTTGGTGGGAAGCGGTCGCTTTGCACTGGAGTCCACGTATTGTTTGGGTTGCGGAGCCTGCGTCAAGGTTTGTCCCGAACATGCGCTCAAGCTGGTCGAACACGATGCGTCCAATCTGGTCGTCGTCGATCCCGAGGCCGAGGAAAAGGCCGCCCAGAAGGCGAAGGCTCACGAGGAGGCCGAGAAGGTCAAGGCCGAGGCAAAGGCCAAGCTCGATAAGATGCTCGATCAGGTGGAAAAGCTCGCAGACTAGTCAGCGACCCCTATCTCTGCTTCATTTGCGCCGCCGTGGCGTCCGGGTTCGCCTGGATGCTGCGGCGGCGCTATACTTATGCAGTTTGAAGTACCTGTATCAAAAGGAGCTGTCGTGTCCCTTTCCATCGGTATCGTGGGCCTGCCCAACGTGGGCAAGTCGACGCTGTTCACCGCGCTTACCAAAAAGACCGGCCTTGCCGCCAACTACCCGTTCGCCACGATCGACCCCAACGTGGGTATCGTCGATGTGCCCGATAGCCGCCTGCAAAAGCTCGCCGACATCGTCAACCCCGGCCGCATTGTGCCGGCTACGGTCGAGTTCGTCGACATCGCAGGTCTGGTGAAGGGCGCTAACGAGGGCGAGGGTCTGGGCAACCAGTTCTTGGCAAACATCCGCGAGACCGATGCCATCTGCGAGGTCGTGCGCTACTTTAAGGACCCCAACGTCATGCGTGAGGTGGGCCGCACGGGCGAGTTCGTCGATCCCGCCGGCGATGCCGACACCATCATGACCGAGCTCATCCTGGCCGATATGGGCACGCTTGAGAAGCAGCTGCCCAAGCTCGAGAAGGAGGCCAAGCGCGACAAGGAGCTCATGCCCAAGTTTGAGGTCGCCAAGCGCCTGCTTGCCTGGCTCAACGAGGGCAAGCGCGCCGCATCCATGGAGATGACTGACGAGGAGCGCGCCGCTGCCAAGGGCCTGTTCCTGCTCACTATGAAGCCCATCCTGTATGTGGCCAACGTAGACGAGGACATGCTCAACGAGGACCTGGCGCCCATCGACGGCGTCAAGCCGCTGCCCATCTGCGCCAAGATCGAGGCCGAGCTTTCCGAGCTCGATCCCGAGGATGCGGCCGACTACCTGGAGAGCTTGGGCCTGGAGCAGCCCGGTCTGGACGTGCTCGCACAGGCCGCTTACAAGCTGCTCGGCCTGCAGTCGTTCTTTACGGCCGGCGAGATGGAGGTCAAGGCCTGGACGGTGCGTCAGGGCGCGACCGCTCCGCAGGCCGCCGGCGTCATCCACACCGACTTTGAGCGCGGCTTTATTAAGGCCGAGGTCATTGGCTACGACGACTACATCGAGCTTGGTGGCGAGCAGGGCGCCAAGGCCGCCGGCAAGCTGCGTATCGAGGGCAAAGAGTATGTCATGGCCGATGGCGACGTCGTACACTTCCGCTTTAACGTGTAAGGACGACGCATATGTTTAAATACGGCAAAAAAGCCGGCTACATGGGTATTGCGTTGCTCGTACTTGCGGTGATTCCGCTGGTGGTTGCAGCGTGTGTTATCCCCAACATTGGCCCCGAGGTGGCAACGAAGTTTAACGCCGCCGGCGAGGTGACGCGCTGGGGCAAGAGCTACGAGCTGCTGGCACTGCCGGTGCTCAACCTGCTGCTGAGCGTGGCGACGTACTTTACGGCAGGACGTCAGGCTAAAAACAATGATGACTCCGCCGCCATGGCGCGCATCGTGTGCGAGCGCTACCTGCGAAACGGCTGCATCACGGGTGTGTTTCTCAACGTGATCAACGTTTACTTTATGTACTCGGCTATTACCGGAACGGGCTTTGGCTTTGGTTTCTAGCTTGTCCTTTTAGGCAACGAGCCTGCACGCATATTCAATGGCTGCTGCGAGGCCGCCGCTCGATCGTGGTTTAAATACCATGTCGGCGGCGGCCTCGCTTTCGTATCCGGCTCCGCGAAGGGCGAGCGCGGTACCGGCTTCCAGGAGAAGGGGCAGGCCGCGTTGGCTGGTTGCGATTACGGCAGCCTGATTGAGCGAGCAGCTGTGCGCTTGGCATTGGATGGCAAGTTCGCCTTGCGCCGGGCAAGGGACCAGAACGGCGGCGACGCGACTTGATAGCAATGCAAATGCTGTGCGCTCATCGGGCGAAAGACATTCTGATTCAACGACGACGAGCTTGGGCGGTGCGCTGTTTGTGCGAAGCGTGGCTCGGTACGTGCGGACCGAAGAATCCGACATAGAAAACTCCTGTGTATTCGGCAAAACGTAAACTATAGTTTACGTTTATGTTCGGCTCCATTTCAAACTCGTCTGCATGGACGAACGTGCTAAACAGATTCTTGGCAGGCGGGTCGAAGAGACGCGCAGGGACCTTGGTATCTCCAAGGTTGATTTTTGTGTGGCGACAGGAATCAGCCGACCCTACCTCGACCGAATCGAAGATGGGACGGCAAATTTCACGCTCAAGGTTCTATTTAAGATCGCGCCCGCCCTTGGCATGACGGTGTCAGAGCTTCTCGAGGGGATCGAATAGGGGATACCCGTCGACAACTGAATTACGCCATCGGGATGCGGTCGTGGTTGACTTGGCTGTAGAACAGGCGCTGGATCTCGGCGGCATCGCGTGACTGGCCGAGTGCCCACATGGTTTTGGCCACGAGTGTCTCGGTGGTCATATCATCGCCGCGCAAAATACCCGGATGGTCGGCGTAAGCACGGCCGACCTCATAAACACCCAGATCGAGGCCCTCTTCGGGGACCTGTGTGGTCATAACGACGGTGCGGCCCGAATCGACCCAGCGGAAAATTGCCTCTTGGAACGATTCGCCCGATTCACCAAACTCGGGGATACCGCCAATGCCAAAGGTCTCCAGAATCACGGCGTCGTAGCTATCGGCAAGGGCGTCGAGGATGCCCGGGTTTACGCCGGGCGTAAGCTTGAGTACAAATACGCGCGGGTCGATGCTGTCGTAGAAGCGCACCGGGTTTTCGCCCTGATGCGTGCCGTGAAGCCCGTTGCGCACGATGCGGTCGTTGCGGATATAGGCGATGGGCGGATAGTTGACGCTAATGAACGCGTTAAAGCTCATGGTACGCTGCTTGCGGGCGCGCGTGCCGGCAATGGCGACGCCGCCAAACACAATCGAGACATCGTGCGAGTGCTCGTCGAGCGCATAGAGCAGGCTCTGGTACAGGTTGAGCTTGGCGTCAGTAAAGGGATTGCCCATGGGCTTTTGCGAGCCGGTGAGCACGATGGGCTTGGGGCTGTCCTGAATCAGGTAGGAAAGCGCTGCCGCGGTGTAGCTCATGGTGTCGGTACCGTGCAGAATCACGAAGCCGTCGTGGTCGGCATAACCCTCGACGATGACGTCGCGGATACGCATCCAGTCACTGGGGCGCATATTGGTGCTGTCGATGTTCATGGGCTGCACGACGTCGAGCTCGCAGAGGCCCGAGATCTCGGGGACGCTCTGGGCGAGCTCCTCACCGGTCAGGGCGGGGGAGAGGCCATTGCCGTCCTCGGTCGATGCGATGGTGCCGCCCGTGGCGATGAGAAGGATGCGCTTCATGCTGGTATTCCTATCGTATTTGCCGCCGCAGAGGCGGAGTCGTTCGGCAGTATTGTGGCACAGGGCGTCCAATGTTCAAACGTATTACATCATCTGTAACGTTTGGTAACACTTCAATCGCCGTCAAATAGGGCCCCGGTCGTGCGTTTGCCGTGCGCTGATGGCTGCGAGGGACGAGAAACCCCATATAACGTGTACACTATGAAAGTTATTTTCGTTCATTCACGCGGGTGGGCACCGGCTCCCCGCCAACAAGAGGGGGAAACCATGGATCAAAAGGCTTCCGCAAAGGTCCTCGTACTCGACTTTGGTGCGCAGTACGGTCAGCTCATTGCCCGTCGCGTCCGCGACCTCAACGTGTATTCCGAGATTGTCCCCTGCGACATCTCGGCCGACGAGATTCGCGAGATGAACGCCTCTGCGCTCATCCTTTCCGGCGGCCCGGCCTCCGTGTATGCCGAGGACGCTCCGTCCATCGATCCTGCCATCTTTGACCTGGGCCTTCCCGTCCTGGGCTTTTGCTACGGCCATCAGATCACGCCGTGACGCTCGGTGGCAAGGTCGGCCACTCCGAGGTGGGCGAATACGGCCGCGCCACCATCACGCGTACGGCCGGCGCCAAGCTCTTTAACTCCACGCCTATGGAGCAGACCGTGTGGATGAGCCATCGCGACGCCGTGTCCGAGGTGCCCGAGGGCTTTACCGTTACCGCCAGCACCGACGTGTGCCCGGTTGCCGCCATGGAGTGCGTCGAGCGCAAGATCTTCACCACGCAGTTCCACCCCGAGGTCAAGCACTCCGAGTACGGTCAGCAGCTGCTGAGCAACTTCCTGTTTGAGATCTGCGGCCTGGAGCCCAACTGGAGCATGGACAACCTGGTCGAGACCATGACGGCTGAGTTCCGCGAGAAGGTCGGCGACGACCGCGTGATTCTGGCCCTGTCCGGTGGCGTCGACTCCTCCGTCGTGGCTGCGCTGGCGCCCGCGCCGTGGGCAAGCAGATGACCTGCGTGTTCATCAACCACGGTCTGCTGCGCAAGGGCGAGCCCGAGCAGGTGGAGGAGGTCTTCACCAAACAGTTTGACGTCGACTTTATCCACGTCCACGCCGAGGACCGTTATGCCGAGCTTCTGGCCGGCGTGACCGAGCCCGAGGAGAAGCGCCGCATCATCGGCACGCAGTTCTGGAAAGAGTTCTTCGCGGTTGCTCAGCAGCTCGAGTGCGATGGCAAGCCGGTCAAGTACCTGGCTCAGGGCACCATCTACCCCGACATCATCGAGTCCGGCGCTCGCAAGACGGGCGGCAAGACGGCCACCATCAAGAGCCACCACAACCTGATTCCGTTCCCCGAGGGCGTGCACTTCGACCTTATCGAGCCGCTCGATCACTTCTTTAAGGACGAGGTCCGCGCGCTTGGCCTTGCGCTCGGCCTGCCGGGTCACATCGTGTTCCGTCAGCCCTTCCCGGGCCCGGGTCTTGCCATCCGCATCATCGGTGCGGTCGACAAGGAGAAGCTCGAGATCCTCAAGAATGCCGACGCCATCGTGCGCGAGGAGCTCGACGCCTATAACCAGCGTCTGTTTGAGCAGACCGGCGAGCGCAACTCCGAGCACAGCTGCTGGCAGTATTTTGCGGTCCTGCCCGACATCAAGTCCGTTGGCGTTATGGGCGACGAGCGCACCTATCAGCGCCCGATCATCTTGCGCGCCGTGGAGTCCAGCGACGCCATGACCGCCGACTGGGCCAAGCTGCCCTACGACGTCCTGGCCCGCATCTCCGGCCGCATCGTTGCCGAGGTCCCTGGCGCCAACCGCGTCTGCTACGACATCACGTCCAAGCCGCCCGCGACGATCGAGTGGGAATAAACGATATTCGTTGATTTCAAGCCTCTGACCTGCGAAAACTGAACTGCCTCCCATTTCTTGGACACAAGAAATGGGAGGCTTTTTTATGGCTGGAAACGCTTTGTACGACGTCGGGATGAGACTGCGAGCGGCAGAGCTGCACGACGAGGGGCACGGCCGCGCGGCGATCGCGGCCCTTCTCGGGATGCCGGAGGAAACCGTGAGAGAATGGCTGTGCACCTACAGGTCTGCTGGTATCGAGGTTCTGGCCATGATGGGAAAGAAACACACCGCCTATTCGTTCGAGACGAAGCTGGCCGCCGTCAGGGCGGTCGTCGACGAGGGCATGACGAAGCCCGAGGCCATGGAGAAGTTCGGGATAGCCTCGCCAAGCCCTTTCAAGAAATGGCTGAAGGCCTACAGGGAGGAGGGCCCGGAGGCGCTCAGGCCAAAGCCCAGGGGGAGGCCGAGGGGGTCCGGCTCCCGTCCGGGGAGACGACGCGCGAGCAAGAGCTCGAGCGCAGGATCAAGAGGCTCGAGGCGGAGAACGCCTACCTAAAAAATCGATCGCCCTGAAGGCGGAGAAACGCTCTCGAACGGCGAGAAGGCCGCGGTCGTGAGCGGCTTTCAGGGCAATACCCCCTCGCCGACCTGCTCGAGTGCGCCGGCCTGGCGAGGTCGAGCTACTACTACGCGCTGTCGCACCCGAAGGCCTCCCACCAGCCCGAGCTCTGGGAGCCGCCGCCGAGATATTCTCG